>ERZ651776.3033-NODE-3033-length-17354-cov-32.836488_pt1 | contig 17354 bp, 15 predicted proteins | sample MGYA00514761_ERZ651776 | MGnify/ENA metagenome assembly ERZ651776 | reverse complement strand
AAAGGTCTTGATAATATAGTTGCTGTTCAAGCATTATTTCCGATGACAAGACAATTTGAAATGGCTGGAAATCCAGGTGAAAATGAAATTATAGGACTTGTTTCAAAAGTTGGTAAAGACAGTATGAGAATTGATAGAGTTTGGCCTGTAATTACCCATAGAATAAGAGGAGTTCCTGAATATGTTGAAATGTTTAAACATGCTTTTGATGATGTAGATAATGCTTTAGATATAAATATTACCCATATAGTAAACTCAATTGCAGCTTTTGAAATTCATGAATGGACCTCTTTTGACTCTCCATTTGATGAATATTTAAACGGAAATAAATCAGCTTTAAATTCAAATCAGATTGCAGGTATGAATTTATTCTATGGCAAAGCAAATTGCAGCTCATGTCATTCGGGGTCTTTATTGTCTGATCAAAAATTTCATTCAATAGGTATCCCACAATTTGGACCAGGCAGAACTAGACCTTTTGATCCTTATGCACGTGATGTTGGAAGAATGGTTGAAACAGATGATGTAGATGACATGTATAAATTTAAAACACCTGCTCTAAGAAATGTTTCTTTAACTGCACCTTATGGTCATAATGGTGCTTATCCAACGCTAAAGGGTATAATTAAACATCATTTAAATCCAGTGACTATGAATAAAAATTGGAAACCTCAATATGCAAATTTACCAAAGGCCCCATGGCTAGAACAAATAGATTTTGTAACTTTTTCTGACAAAAGAGAACAGGATAGAATTATTTCAAGCATAGAAATCAAACCAATAGATTTAAGTAAAAAAGAAGTTGATCAACTAGTATCTTTTTTGGAATCTCTAACTGGAAAAAGTGGAAATCAAAGACCACTAGGTAAACCAGAAAAAGTACCAAGTGGATTAACAATTGATTAAATTTCTTTAATTAAACTGATAGATAATAAATATGGAAAAAATTAAATATGGAATAATTGGAGCTGGCACAATGGCTCGAGAACATATTTTAAATTTATCTTTAATAGATGAAGCTGAAGTAGTTGCTCTTTCAGATCCTCACGAAGAGTCTTTGAAGCAGTGCCAAGAATTACTCAAATCAGAAGTTGTTTGCTTTAATAATCATCAAGATCTGATTAAAGAAAATTTAGTTGATGTTTATATAATTTCATCTCCTAATTTTACTCATATTCAAATTTTAAAAGATGTAATTAAAACCAAGAAACATATATTGGTTGAAAAACCCTTGTGCACTAAGACAAAAGATTGTTTAGAAATAGAAAAACTTACTAAAAATTACCCTTCAGTTTTTTGGACTGCAATGGAATATAGGTACATGCCTCCTGTTTCAAAATTTATCAAAGAAATTCACAACAAAACAATTGGTGACTTAAAAACATTAACAATAAGAGAACACAGATTTCCTTTCTTAAAAAAAGTAAATGATTGGAATAGATTTGAAAAAAATACTGGAGGAACTTTAGTTGAAAAGTGTTGTCATTTTTTTGATTTGATGCGTTTTATAGTTAAAAGTGAGCCCGTAAGTGTTTATGCGAGTGGGGGACAGGACGTAAATCATTTAGATGAGGAGTACGATGGGAAAAAACCAGATATTATTGATAATGCTTATGTAATTGTTAATTTTGAGAATGGCTCAAGAAGTATGCTTGAGCTTTGTATGTTTGCTGAAAATTCTGAAATGCAAGAAGAGTTAACAGCAACAGGAAATATTGGTAAAATTGAAACTTCAGTTCCTTCAAACGAGTCTGGAAAAACTACTTCTGAAGTAAGAATTGGTATGAGAGACGGAAAAATTAAACAAGAAAGTATTAGTGTGGATCCAAAAATACTTGAAGCAGGACATCATCATGGTTCAACTTATTATGAACATTTAGCCTTTATAAATGCTGTAAAAAATAAATTAAAGCCAGAAGTATCTTTGAATGATGGATTAATTGCAGTTGCTGTTGGAGAGGCTGCTGAGACATCAATCAAACTTGGAAGAGTAGTTAAGTTAAACGAGATAATTACTTAAAAAAATCTATCGCTTTTTTAACTATAAAATTACTAACTCTTATATTTGACTCTGTTGTCACACCTGAAATATGAGGAGTTAAAATACAATTCATTTCAGATGTTATTCTTTCGTAAAAATCTTTTGTAATAGGTTCATTTTCAAACACATCTAATGCAAAACCTGAAATTAGATTTTGATTATAAGCATCTATAAGATCATTCTCGTTTATAACACTACCTCTTGAGGTATTAATTATTATTGGTTGTTTTTGCATTTTAGTGAATGAAGATTTGTTTATTAGATTTTTTGTCTCTTCTGTTAATGGTAAATGTAGAGAAATAATATCTGCATCTTCAAATATCTCTTCTATAGAGGATAATTTATAATTTTTCTCATTATCATCTAATTTTTTAATGTAAGGATCATAAGCTAAAACATTCAGACCATTTTTCAAACTATAGTCAGCAACCTTTCTGCCAATGGTACCAAAACCTACTATTCCAATACACTTTTTATTTATTTCAGCAGATTTAATAGTTGTTCTAGGCCAATTACCTTTGACTGTTCCATGATGAAACATAGGAATTTTTTTTATCAAAGACATAGAAGATGAAATCACATACTCAGCCACAGAGTCTGCATTCATGCCAGTTGCAGGTTGGACATGAATATTTTTGGTTTTACAAAATTCTGTATCAATATTATCTAAACCAACACCCAATCTTCCTATAAATTTTAAATTATTAGCGCTAGATAAAATATCTTTATTTACTTTAGTTTTATTTCTGACAATTAAACCATCATAATCTTTAATAATTTCTTTTAGTTCTTCTTTTTTTTCCCAAAGCTTTTCATCAAAATTGATTTCAAAAGTATTATTTAAATCATCTAAACTTTCTTGATTAATAAATTCTGTTATTAAGATTTTGACCATACTTACTTATATATATTTTTAACTTAAATTGAATAATTTACTTTTTTATTGATATTGTTGTTGGTCTTATTGAATTTGAGACAATATTTCTAGAAAGTTTTATCTCTCTTAAAACGATATAAATTCCAGCTCCAATTATAAAAACATTTCCTAAATAAATATTCCAAGTTGGAATTTCATTAAATATATAAAAACCAATTAATGCACCTATTAATAATTGGATATATTGTGTGTTTGCAAATATAGAAGCAGGAAGGTGACGAGCAGAATTTATAATAAAGATCATCCCCATTCCTCTTAATAAGCCCGAATTAAAATTTAAAAAAAAATCTGTTTTTGTCATTGGAATATAAAGTTCAAATGTAATCACACCAGAAATTAAAATTAGAATTAATTTTCCAATTATTAAAAATGAATAGACACTTTCTGATTGACCATATTTTTTAACCAATAAATGACCTACTGAAGCGAAAACTGGTATTAATAAAGCCAATAATACATAATTATTCATTTCTTTTCCAAAAGGATCAATTGCAATTATTGTTCCAAAAAAACCAACTAATATCGCTGTATATCTTCTCCAACTTACTTTTTCTTTTAAAAAAATTACTGAGCCAATTGTTAATACAAAGGGTGTAAAGAATATAATGCTATACATTGTTGTAAGTGGAAGTTTATTTATACAAAGAAAAAATAATCCCATCGAAATTATTATAGTGACCGCTCTAACTAAATGAACAAGGAAGTTTTTAGTTTTAATTTTTTTCCAGGAATTTCTAACTTGTGTATAAAGTAAAATTGGAAGTAATGCCGATATGGAGTTAATAAAAATTATTTGTGTTACATGATAATAATTTGTCAATTCTTTTGCTATAGAATCCATAATAACGAATAAAGAGTAGCCAAGAATTGCTAAAAAAAAGTCTACCGAATAGACACGGGTAGTTACTGAATTCATTAGTTTATTTTTTATATTAGTTTTGAAAGATCTCTTTTGCTATTCTTAAACGTTGGTAAAGGATATTTAAAGGCATATTTACGTGGAATACACTTTTCTTTTGCTTTCTCCCAAAGAGCTAGCCATTGTTTAAAATTTTGAACATTAAGATTTTTTTTATTTTTACTTCTTACATAAAAATTTGGAAGCGGTTCTCTTCCAGAAGGTTGACCAGCTATATTGTATCTTAGATCTGCACTAATTCTAAAATCATTTGATCTATTAGGAAGTGAGCAGTGTATTGAGTGCTTGTGTAAAAGAATAACATCACCTACGTCTGCTTCTAAGTAAACATGTTGCAATTTATCCAATAATTTGCTGTCCTTGATTTCAACTTGACCCCTATAGCCAGCAACATGATTTAATAATCCTATTTTGTTTATTTTTTTTACTGTAATCATACATCCATTTTTCTTAGTGGTTTTGGTAAAAGGTATCCATACAGTAACCATGTCAGTTAATTTTTGCCCCTTTGAATTAAGCACAGCAGCATCTTGATGCCAAGGTGTTCTTCCACTCAAACCATCAAAAACTGAATCTTTGGGTAATTTTTTTTCAGGTTGTTTAATCCTAGTATTTTGTACTGGATTAGACATAATTTCTTTACCTAAAATTTTTTCCACAACATCTAAAATATTTTTATTAGTAATTAAGTTCCATAAAGATTGAGTAGCAAAATAATCACTATCTTTCTTTACATGGTCTCTTGGTAATCTAGTATTGAAATATTGATCTAAATCATCAATTTTTAATTTTGATATATAAGAATATTTTTTTTTAAAATTTAAATTAAGAACTTTTCTAATATCTTTTTTTTTTGCAAATTTTTGAATTAAACAATCCATCACAAATTCCATATCATTTAGGATTGGCATTAAGTCTCTTTGAAAGTTAAGTACGTTTTTTACTTTCAAATATCCTTGTTCAAACAATTTCTTTTGAAGATTATTTAGCATTAATAGAAATTAATAGAAATTGGTGACAATATCAATTCTTTGGAGGAGTTGTTAAATAGTTTGCGTCATGAAAAGAAGTTAACATTCTTTTATTCGTACTAATAATATGTGGATAGTAAGCTGTTCCTTTATAGTTCCATATAACTGGTTTATTTAAAGCATAACTTCCGTATATAAAAAATCTTTTTGGACAGTTTCTTTCTACAAATCGTTTAACGCCGTGATAAGAATTAGGTGTGGATTGAAAAAAAACTACAGTTCCCTTTTTAGGAGTAAAAGCTTTTACTATTTCTAATTCATTAATTTTTGGAAACCTTCTAAAACTTTTTCTTAAATTTTTTTTAGCTTTTTTTCTATAAATTGTAAGTGAGCCCCCATTTTTTTTTGGAATATCAGTTAAGTAAATTAAAAAATTATATAATCTAGTAATGTCGTCTCTGTGAGGACGTAATCTATAACCTCCTTTAGAAACTGAAAAATCAATATCTAAATTAACTTTTGGATTACTATAATTATTTCCTAATAATTTTTTTAATTCATTAGAATTTAATTTTTTTTTAATAGTAAATTTTTTAGGATTAAAGTCTCTAGGCTTGTAAGTATTTGTCCAAGAACCATCTTTAAAATTTTTAGAAAAAAGATTTTCAATTTTTTTATAAAATACTTTGCTATTAAAAAGTTTAAAAAGTTTTGCTGAATTATTTGAAGTCTTGATATAGTTACTGAAGTTTTTTGAACCTTTGTTTATTCTACTTCGTCCTCCCATTATCATATCGTCAAAGGCTTTAGATTTACTGATCTCATCAATTAACAAATTACAAGTATTTTTATTAACTACATTTTCACCTACTAGCACAGGAAAGTTACTTTTAATCTTTTTTAATCGATTGATTTTAATCATTAACTATACATACCTTCTTTGACTTTAATCATTTTATACATCAGGTCATTTAGAGGTGTTTTAATTCCATGTTTTTCTCCAATTTTAGATACAGCTCCACTTATAAAATCAATTTCAGTTTTTCTTTTATACTGAACATCAAATGCCATTGAAGATTTGTTTGTTTGCATGGAATCGACAATTTTATTAAACATGAATAAACATTCATCCTCTGAAACATTAACTCCATCAGCAAGCGCTACTTCTCTTGTTTCTAGAATAATTTCTTTGCCAAGTCCTCTTGATACATCGTTAGCCTTATTATTAACGTATAGATCTGTGTGATGCAGATCAAAGATAGCAGAAAGAGGGCCAATTGCTGTTAGAGCAAACAGTTTCATCCATTTTCTTTTTTTAACATCTTCAGCTGCAATCATTTCTAAATTATGTGCAGTGAAAGTATCTGCGATTTCTGTAATTCTATCTGTTATTCCACCTTCATATTCACCAATCCATGAAGGTAATGCACCATGGTTCATTATATGACCTGGTCCAAGAATATTCGAAGCTTGTGTTGTTGTGCCACCGATTACTTTTTCTTTTCCAACAATACTTTGAATTATTGCTTCATGACCAATTCCATTTTGAAAAGACATAAAAACAGTTTTATCTCCAATAATGTTTTTAATGCTATTAAGAGCTTGCTCTAGTGCAGTTGCTTTACACATAACAATTACTGCATCTACTTTATCTAATGATGATGGATCAGAAGTAGCTTTAACTTTAATTATACGGTCTCCACCATGACCATCCATTTTTAAACCATCTTTATTAATTGCATCAACATGTTCTTTCCAAACATCAATTAATGTTACATTTAAACCTTTTTCAGCAAGTAATCCGCCAAATAGACAGCCCATTGCACCTGCACCTAATACCGCTACTTTTAAATCTTTATTTATCATCGTTACCTTTTTAAAATTATTTATGTATAGAAATTATATATATTATCTATAGACAATATGCAAAATAAATTATAGCTTATTAATATATGCAATTAAAAATAGAAAAAGGAACTTTCGCAAATCATTCACTTGAAGATATAGCGAGTGCATTAAAAAAAGGGCTTTCAGAAAATTTTAAAACTGTTGAAGTAGAAGTTGAAGATTGTCCTAATCTTCGTGATTGGGATTGTCCTTCTGAAGGAATAAGTGGAAATCAAAAAATTATAGATGTTGGTGGAGAGCCATACATGCATGACCCTAATTTTATTGGTGCTGAATTCGATTATCAAGAAATTTCAAAAATAATTAACTCTGAAAAATCTTACGCTTTAGGTGCTGGATCTGGTGCAATGTCGTGTTTGGATGGTCACTGTGGAGAATTAGTAATTAATGAAAATTTAATTACTGATGAGTCTAGATCTATAATTGCAAGAGTAAGTCCTGATAAAAAATGTATTGTTGAAAAATATACTGCTAAAAAACATGGTGGACTTGGAAATATTTATTATACCGATGGTAAGCAAGGAAAAGTAATTAAAATAAAAATTAAAGGAAGATCAGGTAATCAAGGTTCGCTTCCACAAGCTATGAGATCTTCATTATCAGCTAATTTAAATCTTAAAGAAAATGAACATATTGCTCTTGCAGGTGTATTTAGAATTTTAGAAGGAAAAGTAAGATCTCATGTTCAGCCAGATTATAAAGATATTAAACATGAATATTATGATCCAAAACAAATGAAATGCGTTAAAGATTTTCTTCAATTTTATGAACCAGTTGGGCCAAAATTACAATGCTATACAGTTCTGTGGACTGGTGACCCTACTGGAGGGGAGCTCAATTTAAGAGAGTCTGGAGAGCATACACATTTTCATTCTTATGAACATGATAGAGATGCTGGTCACTATCATTTTGATGTGACTCCTGATGAAATTGAATACGAGGGTTATTTTAATACAGCTTCTGAAGTCCATAGGGTTAATAATATCTATAAAGAGCTAACAAACAAAAATAGTATTGAATAGAAAACTTAATATGTTTAAGTTTGTTTAAATGAAAAGACAGTTTAAATATCCAAAACATATCGAAGAACAAAAAAAAATTCCAAAACTTACTCAAAAAAGAATTAAATTAGCTGAAATTTCACTTGGAGACTTTGAGGGAAGATTGGCAAATGAATTGTTAAATTGGTTTTCCTTAACCCCACAACACTGGATTATGCTGCATATGGTATTGCTGGCATATTATAAAAATAAATCTATTACTAAAAATGAACTTTTAAAAGTTATCGAAAAATCTTATTTAACCTCTAATGTCTATATTGATACTGCAATTAAGAAGGGTTACTTTAGAATTATAAGAAACGAAAAAGATAAAAGATCAATTTTTATTTTACCATCTGTAATTACCATTAAAACCTTTGAGGAGTTTATTGATCGAAGGGATATTCTTTATAAAGGTGTTAAATGAAGAACGTTTATACATGGGCTGCTAAACCAGCAAAAAGATCAACCACAGTCGGAGATTTAAAAGCTGCGAAAGGTAAGAGAAAATTTACTCAAGTGACTGCTAATAGCATTGAAGAAGCTGCAGCTGCAGAGAAAGCTGGCTTTGATATGATTATTGCTAATGCTAAAAATATAATTCCAGTTAGAGAAGGGTCAAAAAATCTTTTTTTAACTGCAGCCTTAGTATTGAATGAATTTGTTACAGCTGATGACATTATGCGTGGTGCATTTAAAGCGCTTGAAAATGGTGCTGATGCAGTGATGACACCAAGAAGTATGGACATTGTAGAAATGTTAGCGAAAGAAGATGTGCCAGTCATGGGTCACTTAGGATTAGTTCCAAGAAAATCAACTTGGATAGGAGGATTAAGAGCAGTTGGCAAAACTGCTAATGAAGCTTATGAATTATTTCAAAAATTTAAAAGACTAGAGGATGCAGGAGCGTTTTCTGCGGAATGTGAAGTGATACCTGAAAATGTTATGGGAGAAATTTCTAAAAGAACAGATATTGTTACCGTCTCATTAGGATCTGGAAGAAATGCTGATGTAATGTATTTATTTATGGAAGATATTTGCGGAGATACTGAGAACCCTCCAAGACACTCTAAAGCTTATGGAAATTTACTTAAACTTAGAAACGAAATTAAAATTGAAAGAGTTAAAGCGCTAAAAGCATTTAAAAAAGATTCTATGAGCGGAAAATTTCCAAGTAAAAAACAATCTTCTAATTTAGACAAAAGTCAGTTTGAAGAATTTTTAAATCAGCTAGATTAATAAGTAGCGTCGCTGTCTTTTTTAGACAAGGAGCCTTTCATTTTATCTACAGTAGCTTTTGCACCAGCACTTAGGGCTCTTAAATCAGATGCAATTGTTACAAAATCAAAACCTTTTTCAATCATCTTTGTTGCATATTCTGTAGTACCATTGTGAATTCCAGCAAAAATATTATTTTTCTTTGCATGTTCTAGAATTCTCAAAATTTCAGAATAAGCTTTAGTTGTTTCAGCTCGATCAAATCCAGGTTTTTCACCAATTGCTAAAGATAAATCTGCTGGTCCGATATAAATTCCATCAACCCCTGGTGTAGACATTATCTCATCAAGGTTTTCTAAAGATTCTTTTGTCTCGATCATTGCTAATTTTAATATTTCTTCATTAGCGTGATCAGCATAATCAGCTCCACCATAAATTAAACCTCGAACAGGGCCAAAACTTCTGTAACCATCAGGTGGGTACATACAAGCTTGAACAAAATTTTCTGCCTCTTTTTTATTACTAACCATTGGACAAATAATTCCATAACAACCAGCATCTAAAATTTTCATTATTTGACCTGGTTCATTCCAATTAACTCTAGCTAGTGGAGTTACATCTGTTGTAGAAATAGTTTGAAGCATTGGAAGCGCATTACTGTAATCTACAAGTCCATGCTGCATATCTATTGTTAATGAGTCCCATCCTTGATGAGCCATAGCTTCAACTGAGGCTGTGCTTGGAATTGCACACCAACCATTAATTACTGGCTTGCCATCTTTCATCATTTGTTTGATTTTATTTTTTCTCATGATCTATATTTTTAATCCCATGTGTGTGTATTTGACATTCAAGTAATCTTTAATTGCACCCGATCCACCTTCACGTCCATAACCAGTTTGTTTTATTCCACCAAAAGGTGCCTCTGCAACAGCAACTGCTCCAGTATTGACAGCAACACAACCTGACTCTAACATTTCAGATCCTCTATTAGCCTGGTCCATTGAATTTGTATAAAGATAACTGCATAAACCTAAATCGTTATCGTTAGCTCTTTCTATAACTTCGTCAAAAGTTTTAAATGTTAAAACTGGAACTAGCGGTCCGAAGGGCTCTTCTTTCATGATAGTAAAATTATCTTTAACATCATCAAATACAGTTGGTTCGTAATAATATCCTTTATTGAAACCAGAAGGTCTTTTTCCACCCATTAAAACTTTAGCTCCTTCACTTTTAGTTGTTTCAACTAGCTTTTCTATTTCTTCCAGTCTCTTTGCGGTAGAAAGAGGTCCTAATTCTACACCTTCGTCCATACCATTACCTATTTTTAATTTTTTTGCTCTTTCCATAAAAGCACCTACAAATTCATCTTTTCTACTTTCTTGTATATAAAATCTATTAGGAGAAATACAAACTTGTCCATTATTTCTAAATTTAGCTGTAATTGCTATATCAGCTACTTTATTCATATCCACATCATCACAAACAATAAATGGTGAGTGGCCACTTAATTCCATAGTCACTCTTTGAACTTTATCAGCAGCTTTTTTTAAAATTATTTTACCAACTCTAGTTGATCCTGTAATTGATACTTTTTTAATTATATCAGATTCCATTAATTCATTTGAAATTTCAGCTGGATCTCCAGATAAAAGATTAACTACTCCATCAGGTATACCGGCTTCTTTACAAATATTTACTAACTCCATAACAGCACCAGGCGTAATTACATCTGGTTTACAAATTACAGAACATCCTGCAGCTAATGCTGTAGAAATTTTTCTAGCAGCTAAAATGATTGGAAAATTCCAAGGGACTAATGCCGCAACTACACCTACAGGCTGATAATAGATATGAGCCCTTGTATCAGGAAATCTTGTTTGAACAGTTTGTCCATAAATTCTTTTTGTCTCTTCTGCATTCCACTCAAAAATATCTGCTCCGCCACCAACTTCTCCGACACCTTCTGCTAAGGGTTTTCCAACTTCAAGCGTTAACCATTTTGCAAGAACATCTTTTCTCTCTCTCATTAAATCCGCAACTTTTCTTATTTTGTAAGATCTCTCCCATGGAGTTGTGTTTTTCCAGATCTCCAAACCTTTTTCAGCAGATTTTAAAGCTTTTTGAACATCTAACGAAGATGCTTTTGATGCTTTTCCAATCACTTCCTCAGTTGCAGGATTGATTACGTCATATGTTTCTTTTTTTTCTGCTTGTTGCCATTTACCATCAATGAATTGTCCAAATTTTTCGTACATAGATTTTTTATTTTTAAGTTTACTTAATTAGGTTTTTTAATTTATAAATATATTTATATATAAACATTACACACAATCAAAGTTAAACTTAATTTATGAAAAAAATTACCCTTACATGTGCGCACGCGATAGTTAAATATTTAATTTCTCAAAAAATATTAATTGATGGCAAGAAAGAACCTTTGTTTCCAGGTGTATTTGGGATATTTGGCCACGGAAACGTAGCATGTCTAGGACAAGCATTAGAAGAAAATCAAAATGAACTTCCAACATATAGAGGTCATCATGAACAAAATATGGCTCTTACCGGAATTGGCTATGCAAGAGCAAAACGAAGACAACAAATTTTTGTAGCCACTTCATCAGTTGGACCTGGTGCAACGAATATGGTGACAGCAGCTGGAGTTGCTATGAGTAATAGACTGCCGATTTTATTTTTACCTGGTGACACTTATGCAAATAGAATGCCAGATCCAGTGCTTCAGCAAGTAGAACATTTTAATAACCCTAGCATCACTGCAAACGATGCATTTAAACCCGTTACAAGGTACTTTGATCGTATCACTAGACCTGAGCAAATTATTCAATCATTTCCAGCAGCAGTTCAAACAATGTTAGATCCTGCTGATTGCGGGCCAGCATGTATTGCTTTATGTCAAGATATTCAAGGTCAAACTTTCGATTATCCTGAAGAATTCTTTAAAGAAAGAGTTCACACGATTAGAAGACCTCGGCCAGATGAATTTCAAGTTAAAGAAGCAGCTGAGAAAATTAAATCTTCAAAAAATCCAATAATTATTTCTGGTGGAGGAGTATTTTATTCAGACGCAATGGATGAATTAAGTAAGTTTGCAATCAAACATAATATACCTGTAACCCAAACAGTTATGGGTTACTCAACAATGAAAAGAGATCATTCACATTATGCAGGCCAAATAGGCGGGTTAGGTGGTAAAAATACTAATTCACTCGCTAAGCAAACAGATCTTGCCATTGCTGTTGGTACTAAGCTTGCAGATTTTACCACTGGTTCTTGGGCAAATTTTGAAAATGAAAATTTTAAACTTGTCTCAATAAATGTTTCAAGATTTGATGCAAACAAACATTTAGCACAAGCAGTAATTGGAGATGCAAAAGTTTCTTTAGCTGAATTATCTCAAGCTTTGGGTGATTGGAAAGCTGGTGAAGAGTGGAATAAAAAATCTCAAACTGAACTTAAAGCTTGGAATGAAGAAGTTGATAAAGCAAGTGCTCCTTCAAATCAGGAGATACCAAGTTATGTTCAGGTAATAGGTGCTGTCTATAAAAATTCTGATCCCTCAGATATAGCAGTAACAGCTGCAGGTGGACTTGTAGGAGAGGTTGTTCAGGTTTGGAGACCTAGAGAACTTAACACACATGAGACAGAATGGGGCTTTAGCTGTATGAGTTATGAAATTTCAGGTGCTCTTGGAATTAAAATGGCAAACCCAGATAAAGAAGTCATTTCATTTATAGGAGATGGATCATACTTGATGAATAATACTGATATCTATTCTTCAGTTATAACTAACAACAAGCTTATAATTGTTGTTTGTGATAATGGAGGTTTTGCAGTTATTAATAGGCTTCAATTATTTAAGGGTGGTAAAGAATATAACAATCTACTTAAAAGTTCTAAAACACCAGGTCTTGTTGACGTTGATTTTGCAAAACATGCAGAAAGTATGGGCGCTAAATCAGAACATGTAAACTCTATATCTGAACTGGAAGAAGCATTTAAAAGAGCAAAAAAATCTGATGTTACTTATGTGATATCAATTAAGACACATGCATATCAATGGTTGGAAGGTTCTGCATTTTGGGATAGCCCAACCCTAGAAATTCCAACAACAGAAGAGAATAAAGAAGCTATAAAACTTTATCAAGAAGGTAAGAGCAAACAAAGACAAGGCGTATAACTTTTTATGAACAAAATATTTAAAGTTGGCCTTATTGGATGTGGTCATATTTCAGAAACTTATTTCAGAGCTGAAAAATATTTTAACAATATTAAAATCATTAAGTGTGCAGATATCAACCACAGTAATGCAGTTAGATGTGCAAAAACTTATAAAATTAAGGCATTAACTGTAAAAGAGCTTTTAAAAGATAAAGAGGTTGAAATCATTCTTAATTTAACCATTCCTAAAGCACATTATCAGGTTGCAAAACAAGCTTTGATAAATGGAAAACATGTTTACTCTGAAAAACCATTGGCAATTAATTTTAACGATGGAAAAGATCTTCTTAAAATAGCAAAAAAGAAAAAACTTTATATTGGAAATGCTCCTGATACTTTTTTAGGTGGTGGTATTCAGAAATCAAAAGAATTAGTCGATAAAAAAATAATAGGAAAAATAAATTTAGGAAATGCAATTTTTGCTTTTCCTGGAGTTCAATCTTACCATCCAAATCCAGAACCATGGTTTGCTAAAAAAGAAGGTGGGCCAGTAATTGATATGGGTCCATACTACTTAACCGCTTTAGTTAATCTATTAGGACCAGCAAAAAAAGTTACTGGTAGTATCGTTAATGGTGTTAAAAGAAGAACGATTGGTATTGGACCAAGAAAAAATAAAACATTTAAAGTTGAATGTCCCACAACATATCTATCAACAATTATATTCGATAATGGAACAATTATTAGACTAACACTTTCATTTGATGTTATTGCTCATCAAAGAAATCATATTGAACTTTATGGTGACAAAGGTTCTATGATTGTACCAGATCCAAATATGTTTGGAGGCTCTGTTTATGTATGTAAAAAGCTAGGAGATCCTTGGATAGAATATAAAACTAACAAAATGCCACTAGGAAAAATTAATATCAGATCACAAAGTTCTAGAGCAAACGAGTCTCCTACTAATGCAAATTATCGTGGAGCAGGATTAGCAGAAATGGCTTATTCAATTGAAAATAAAAAAATAAACAAATGTAATGGAGAACTATCTCTTCATGTTTTAGATATTATTCAATCAACAATGAAAGCATGTAAGACAAATAAACCACAAGTAATTAAGACTACATGCAAAAAACCAAGTTTATTCCAAACAAAAGATATAAAGAAAATATTGAAATAATATTTATAATCAAAATATGAAAGTTCAATATTTTGACTTAAAAGATAAACGTGCTTTAGTTTCAGGTGGAGCATCTGGTATTGGAGCATCAATTGTTGAGCATCTTTGTGAACAAGGTGTTGAGGTTTATTTTTTTGATATAGATAAAAAAGAAGCTCAAAAATTAATTTCAAAAATTAAAAAGAAAAAACAAAAAATACCTACTTTTCAATTCTGCAATATTAAAAATATTAAAAAATATAAAACTCTAATTCAAAACATTATTAAAAAAAAAGGTCCAATAGATATTTTGGTAAACAATGCTTCAAATGATCAAAGACATACTCTTGAGGAAATTACAGAAAAATACTGGGACGAAAGAATGGCAATAAATTTGAAACACTATTTGTTTGCTATTCAAGCTGTTAAAAAAAGTATGATTAAAAATAAAGGTGGATCAATAATAAATTTAGGTTCAGTAAGTTGGATAAGGGGAGCGGTTATGTTCCCAGCATACAGTACTGCAAAAGCTGCAATTTATGGTTTAACCAAATCTTTAGCTAGAGATTTGGGCCAACACAATATTAGAATAAACTCTATTGCACCTGGGTCCGTTGCAACCAAAAGACAATCCAAATTATGGTTAAATCCAAAATTTAAAAAAGAAATTTTAGATAATCAATGTCTTAAAAAACAAGTATTACCTGAGGATGTCTCAAGAATGGTTTTATATTTGGCATCAGATGTTTCTTCTGGATGTACTAAACAAAATTTTACAGTAGATGCTGGTTTAATATAAAATTTAGCTTAATTTTTTTTATATTCAGCTTTTACGTTCTTTATTTTGTCTTTAATTGGCTTAGCTTTTCCTTTAATAAGATCAAAAAAAATTAAAAAGGAATTATGATTAAGTTTGATTTAAATAACAGGGTTGCAATTGTAACAGGTGGAGCTCAAGGGTTTGGTTTAGCTATCACTGAAAGATTTATAGAGTCTGGAGCTAAAGTAGTAATTTGGGACATAGATGAGGATGAGGCTAAAAAAGCTCTAGAAAAGGTAAATTCTGAAAATTTATCTTATCAAATAGTTGATGTGAGTAACTATGAAACGATTAACACAAAATTATCTGAAGTTGAAAAATCTCATGGCAAGATTGATATCTTTATCAACAATGCAGGTGTAGCAGGTATGAATACTACCGTTGCAGAATATCCAATAGAGGAGTGGAATAAGGTAATTAATCTAAATTTAAATGCTGTTTTTTATTGTTGCAAAGCAGTTGTTCCGTTTATGGCAAAAAATGATTATGGAAGAATTGTTAATATTGCCTCTATTGCAGGTAAAGAGGGAAATCCAAATGCAAGCGCTTATAGCACTTCGAAAGCAGGAGTTATAGGATTAACTAAATCACTGGGTAAAGAATTAGCTCAAAAAAACATTGCAGTTAATTGCGTTACCCCAGCTGCAGCAAAAACTAGAATTTTTGATCAAATGACAGAAGAACATATTAATTATATGCTTTCAAAAATACCAAGAAATAAATTTGCAAAAGTTGAGGAATTAGCATCTTTAGTTACATGGTTATCTAGTGAAGAAAATTCATTCTCAACTGCTGCTGTTTTCGACTTAAGTGGCGGTAGAGCAACTTACTAATAATTATGCAAGTAGGTATAGATGTTGGTGCAACAAAGATAGAGAGTGTTGTACTTGAAAAAGATGGACAAGAAAAACATAGGTCTAGAATACTATGCCCAAAAAATTACACTCAAATTATTACTTCAATAAGAGATATTCATAGACAATTAGAACTAGAATTTAAACAAGAGCTTCCAATTGGTGTCTGTCATCCGGGAGTTCACTCTCCTCAAACAGGATTGGTTAAAAATGTTCCCAATATATCTTGGTTAGAAAAAAAACCTTTTCAAAATGATTTACGTAAAGCACTTGGGAAAGAAGTATTTTGTGAAAATGATGCAAATTGTTTTGCTTTGTCAGAGGCTATAGATGGAGCAGGCAAACATTACAAAATTGTTTACGGTATAATCCTGGGCTCTGGAGTTGGAGGTGGTTTAGTAATAGATAAAAAAATAGTAAGTGGCCCCAATGGTGTTGCTGGAGAATGGGGTCATAATCAAATTCCATATTTTGCTGCTAAAAAAGAAAATTTTGACTCGACTAATCCAAGAGAAGCTGAGATTGAAAGTTTTTTATCTGGCTTGGGTTTAGCGAAAAGATTTAATAAAATTTATGGAAAAAATTTAAAAACAAATGAAATTTTTGAATTAAATAGAAAACATGATTTAGATGCAGAAAGATTTATAGATGATTTTAAAGTAAATTTAGCAATGTCACTTTCAAGTATAATAAATATTTTAGATCCCGATGCTTTTGTTTTTGGTGGAGGCGTTTCAAATGAAATTGATTTTTTACATGAAATAGATTCACTAGTGAGAAAATTTGTTATTGGCAGAGAATACGAGGGTGTTTTTTTAAAACCTAGATATGGTGATGCTAGCGGCGTTCGTGGTGCCGCAAGATTGGGAAGAAGCGCGACATATTAATTAGAAATTTCTAACAATGATTTAATTTAGAAAAATTCTAATCTTATTAAAGCAAGGAAACTAGGGAAAAAATATTGATTAAAAAAAATCAATCAATAGTTGTATTTATATTTTTTGTTATGATCTTTTCTCAAAGTAGTTATATTTCTTTTTTTTAAATTAATTTAAAGGGAGAAATAATGAAAAAACTTATACTTTCGATTGCAGCTCTTGCATTATTTGCAACTACTGCTTTCGCTGAAAGATACGTCATGATTACTCATGGTGAAGGAAAAGATCCTTTTTGGCCTGTAGTTCAAAAAGGTGGTGAAGATGCAGCTAGAGCAATCGGTGCTGACTTCGAATACATCTACAACCCTTCTGCTGATATGGCTGATATGGCAAGCTCAATTCAAGCTGCTGCAGCTACTCAACCAGA
>ERZ651776.3032-NODE-3032-length-17364-cov-6.560595_pt1 | contig 17364 bp, 21 predicted proteins | sample MGYA00514761_ERZ651776 | MGnify/ENA metagenome assembly ERZ651776 | reverse complement strand
CCATGAGTTGTCAATTAATTTTCTAATATTATTTAAGTGAACATTATTACCTAACTTATCGTAGTAAGCTGTAATATTGGTATTAAATTTTGGTGTTTCGTCTGAACCTGCAGCTATCTTATTTGAATAACCTTGAAAACTTCCATCTGTAAATTTTAATATAACATCTGAAGGTGTTTTAGGAGATATGCCAGTTGGTTTTCCTCTAGGCACCCAAAAATATTTCTCAACAGATTTTCTAGTAATATCTTTTAATACTGCTTTTGCATTGTTAAGACCAATTTTTATATCTCTATCTGGTGTTTCATCTTTATCTATCAACTCTGATAAATCATCAAAGGTTACAGGTTTGCCTTCGCCTGTTAAAACACCTGTTGATTTGTTACCCATTAAAGTACAATGTTTTTCTAATTGAGAAGGTGTCATAGGTTTATTAATCATAAAATACATAGTACAAAACTCATTTACATTTGATGAAGCTGTACTATCTTTTCTCTGCTTAGTGCCTAAATGACCTGTAATTTGTTTTTTGGTAGTTTTTATACCATAAGGTAAATTTGTATTTTTATCTGTAGCTAATTGAAAAAAATATGTACCTCTTGAGTCAATAATAGTTTTACCTTTTACTTTATCTACGCATTTATATAATATTACTTCATTAGGTTTAAGTTTAATACCAACTTTTTTTAAGGCGTCCCTAGTAGATGATATAGTCACAGAATCCATTGTATAGAATGGATTTGGTCCTGTTTTTGTTTTGTAATATGGTGATACAGTTGGCATACTACTATTTATACAGTAGTTTTAACTAAGAGTCAAGCCCTTTTTTCGCCTTTAAGACATAAGAAGTCTGGAATACCACCATTGATTAACCAAACTTTATGTTTGTTTTGAAACTTTACAAAATCAGAAGCGTCTTCTTCAAAAAAACATTCTTTGACGATTCGTTTTGAAGGATGTTCGATAATATGCCATAATATCTTCTTACCCTTTTTAATCATCTTCTTTGTATAGTACAAATCTTTCTCCTGTAAAGCTTTACCACCAGGTCTTTTATCACCTTTGTGAAATCTAACCTTTTGTTTTTTAGTTTTTGACGGCATAATTAAATTTTAAAATCACTAAACTTACTGTAAGCATCCTCTGGTTTTGGATAATTGTCTTCTTGTTTTTGACCACTATCAACAATATTCTGAGCGTTGTTTTCTACATCATACAATCTCATTTTAGCTCTATCAACACCAACAATAAATGCTCTATTCATACTAGGGTCATTATATCTATTCTTTAACTGTTTAACTTTCATTTGACCTAAAGCTTCTAGTTCTTCATTTGACATTAAGGCAAACATAAAGTCAGCAGTTGCTGGAAGACCAAATGATTCAGATGTATCTTCTAATCCAATATCTGTACTTGCAAAACCAGTTCTTGTCGTTTGTGTTGCACTAAAGATAGGCATATCAAACTCAACAGCAAGACCTCTTAATTCTTCAGCGATTGCTTTGATATAAAAATAAGATGATATATTACCACCTTTAAATCTTGCACTAGCACAGATGTTTAAATAATCAATGAAGATGACTTGTGGCTTAAAGCTTTTCTTTAACGCTAGTTCATTTATTAGTGCTTTGAAATGACCACTATGAGCTGACGCAGTAGGATACTCTTTAATAACTAATCTACCATTTGTCTTATCTTCTAATTTTTTAACTTTACTATCATACAATTCTTTTGGCATACTTCTAATATCGTCCATTGATATATCAAATAAATTTGCGTCTATTCTTTCAGCGATACGTTCTTCAGCCATTTCTAAAGTAATGTATAATACATTTAAACCTTGTGTTAAGAAAGATGAAGCAGCATGACACATAAACAAAGACTTACCAACACCAGTACCAGCCAGTGCGATATTTAAAGTCTTACTAGGTATACCACCTTTTGTAATTCTATTGAAGTATGATAAATCAAATGGGTATCTTTTTTCTTTAGTGTGGTACCAATCAAATCTATCTTGTGCGTCTTCTATGTAATCGTGGCCAACGTGTTTATCAAAACTTACACCTAACGCATCACTTAATAAACTAGGTAATGACTCTGGTGTTCTTGTTTTATCTTTACCTTCTAAAATTGTAATACCTTCTAATACAGCATTGTGAACAGCTCTATCTTTACAAAACTTTTCTGTTGTGTCTAGTAACCATTTTAAATCTGTATCTTCTTGTGATATACTAGCAACTAACTCTTTAACATCTTTATATTCTGTTTCGTTTAAATCTTTTCTATTATTAAGTTCAATTAATATAGATTCTTTAGTAGGTAAATTATTATAAGTGTGTAGAAACTTTGATACTTCAGAAAATAATATCTTCTCATCTCTTTTAGGAAAATATGTTTCTTTAAGAAATGGAATAGCTTTTCTTGTAAAATCTTCATTAAAGAAAAGATTATTTAATATTGTATGTTCTATTCTATCATTCATGCGTAATGTAAATAACTTCCTATTATATATTTTGGTTTCTTAATTGGCTTATGACCTATATGTTTATGTGTCCATAATGGTGGAAACATTAGTAACGTACCAGCCTTTGGTTGTATCATTGTATCATATTCTGGGAAGCTTGTCAACCCTCCCTCGTTGTCATTTAGATATAAAAAGAATACTAAAAATCTTTTAGCACTAGCATAATCCATAACATCAACATGCTCTTTAAATTCATCTTTATCGTTTACTTCATACTTCTTAAATCTAATTTGTTCCCAACCGAATCTCTCTGGCCAATTATGAGTAATTTTAAATCTTTCAGCATATCTATCAATGTATGGTCTTAATGTAGTGTATATTATTTTTTCATACTCTTTCCAATCTTCATATGCATTTATATTAATTTCAGTAAATGATCTATGGTCTTTTAGTTCTGTCTTTTGCCATTGTATTCTACTGTCTTCAAACTTATCAATAAGGTGTGTACATTGTTCTTTAGACAATACATTATCATATGTTACTATAAAATTATTTTCCAAAATCAGCCTTACCCTCTTTTAATTGTTGATCTACTATTTCAACAAGTATATCTCCAATGTAGTTTCTAAAGTCTGCAGATAATATATCTTCCTCATTAGGATTTGTCATAATGTCATATGTAAATCTTAATGGTATCTCACCACTATCTAATGGTTCTGTTTCAAACGCTACCTTGTTATACTTGTAGATGATACCTTCGTATTGTCCATCTAAAAGTTTTACACAACTAAAATCGTCACCTTCTTTTTGAGCAAAGGCGTATCTTTTAATTGGTGTCTTCTTCGTCTGATCCGTAGAGGAATTTTCTTTTTGCTGTTTCATCTATTTTGTCTAATACTTCTTTTGTAAAATATTTTTCAGGATTGTCGTTGATATTTTTACCAAAAACTTTAGAACCGTCTGGCATTTCATATCTTGTAGATACTTTCTTAAAGACACCAGCTTCTTCGCCGAGTTCTATAAGACCATAATATTTGTCTAAACCTGTCTTGTAAGTAAGCTTGACATCTATCATTGCGTTCTCTTTTGTTAACCTAGATTTAAAATTTTTACAATGTATAATATTTCCAACGACCTCAGTACCTTCTTTGTCTTTTCTTTTGCTGAGATAGATGATTGATGAGGCAGCGTATTTTAAACCACTTCCACCGCCCATTTCTTTTTGAGGGAACATTGAACCTATAACGTCATATGTGTGGTTAGTCATAATCATTGGTATATTTGCTCTACCAAGTTTCAATGTTAATACTCTAAATGTTGATTTGACTATCTGCGATCTAGTCATATCTCTTGTTTCTTTACCTGCGGCAGTATCTTCCATTTCTTTTGTAGTAGATAACATACCTAAACTGTCAAGTACAAACATTAAAGGTTTTCTAGTCTTCTCTGTTTGTTCAATATATTTGTCTAATATTTTGATTGACTGGTTTCTAAATTCTTGTACTGTGGCAACTGGTACGATAACCATTCTTTTAGAATCAATACCTCTAGCCTCAATCATTTGTTTTGAGATAGCACTTTCTGATTCAAAATAGATAATACCTGCGTCAGGATCCTTATCTAAAAATGCTTTACATATACCTAGTGCGAAAAATGTTTTACCTGTTGCTGCTTCACCAGCGATTGCTGTAATCTTATTACTTGGCATACCACCATAGATAGTACCAGACAATAATGCGTTAAATGAATAAGAGCCTGTGTCTATAAAACTTGTTACATCAGCACTATCAATTCCATCACTTACTAAACCAGCATATTCATTACCAGTTTCTTTAATTATATCTTTTAAAAAATCACTCATTCCATAACTCCTATAAATTTATACATTATAATATCATACTTCACTGCTTTTGTCAATGTTTATATTGATAATACACCTAATATTATTGGTTGGTTGTTCAGCTGTATGCCAATACCTACCATCAAATACAACGATTCGGCCTTGTTTTGGTGTTATTCTTTTCAACTCTTTTACATCTTCAAAATATGGTATATCGTTTTCGTCTTTACTTTTATAGTTATATATAACAGTTTCACCATCACTATCATTTACATAATATAAAATTACTAAATGTGGCTCGTATCTATCTAAATGTGGTGTATCAACACCCTTACCTCTAAATTTTTCTTCTAAAGGCAATTGTAAAAAACTTCTTACTTCTAATACTTTGCTTTTAGTTCTTAACTTTAAATCAACTTTATTAATAATTGATTCTACTAGATTTGTATTTCTAAATATGTGCTTAAACCCTGGTCGTCTTTGATGTAAATTATTTTTTATTGATACATCATTTACAAAAGTCCAAGGAAACTCAGCGTTATCTAATAAAGTATTCTTTATAAAATTTTGTTCTTTTTTAGGTATAATATTATCTAAAATCTTCATCATCTTTTGGTATCATAATCTCTGGTAGAAAAGGCTCACCTTCTCCTTCAATTCTTAATTTTGGGTCTTCTGGTATATAACCTTTTCTAGGCTCTTCATAATCTTCAGGTTGTACTCTTGTCCATAATATTTCTTTTAATTTTTCAATAGACACTTGTCCAAAATCATTGTAAACTCTATTTTGAAATCTACCAGCCATATGATAAATTACTTCTTTGTTGTAAGCTATCTTACGTTGATAATCCCAATACTCTTTTAATTCTTCATACTTCGTTTTAGGTATCGCCATAGAAATATTTATTATTTCTTTAACGCAACGATACCAACGAAATTAAAGTTTTGCCAAAAAGTATGTATTTCAAAGCCAGCATCTTGTACCATTTTATACAATTCAGTTTTTGTATTTGGTTTCATCATATGTCTTAGCGTCACTTCTTTGTCAAGTATTTCTTTATCAGAAAAGTGTTGTCTTTTATAATCGTAAAACATAAAGGTCATCATATCTTGTACCCTTGGATTACAACTAAAAGTTTTTTCTGAAAAGATAAACGCACCACCAGTATTAAGACCTTTGTAAATTTTATTAATTACTTCTTGTCTATCTTTTGGTGACATAAATTGTAAAGTAAATATAGAAGTAACCAAAGAACAGTTTTGAAAATCAAACTCTCTTACATCACCTCTGAAATAATTTAGTTGATGATACTTCTCCTCGTCATGTGAATAGTCACCAAAAAAATCTTCTTCTATTTCTATACCTGTGTATTGTGCGTGAGGAATATTCTTATTGTTTTGTTCTATCATACCTTTTAAAAGTTTACCTGAAGAACAACCCATATCAACAACTTGCGTATAATCTTCTACGAAATATTTTGATAGGTTAAGTATATCACCCCATAAATGACTATAACCACGAACAGATTTGTCTATGTGATTATCAAAGCCTTCCTTACTTGTAGCAAAAGTAAATTTAGTCATTGTTTAACTCCTTATATGGTTTTAACACTTTGTTATAAACACTTTCAGCAAGTGCCTTCATCATCAACGGTGGAACCATACGACCTATCCGTTCTGATTGTTGTTTATGTTTACCTGTCAATTTAAAGTCTTCAGGTAACGACATAATTCTTTTTAATTCTTTTATAGTAAACTTTCTGTCTTCTATTGGGTGGCAAGTACCAGCAACACCAGCAAGATTACCCATCGCAGTAATTGTTGGACAAGGTTTTCTTAAACTTGATCTCTTTAAATTAAAGTGATGACCTTTCTCGTGGTAGTCCATACCAGTCAATACTTTGTCAGGATCCTTTGGCATTTTCATTAATGTTTTACCAACAGCCTTTTCTGGACTAATCTTATCAAACAAATAATCTAGTTCTTCTTTATCTTCATTTACAATATCATTAATTGCTTCGCCAAGTGTAGTTCTAAAATCATTCTTATCAGGATACAATTGATACATAGTCATAAAGTTTATACCAACTTTCTCAGCAACATCTTCTCTTACACCTATGAAGAAACATCTTTTACGAGATTGTGGTACACCAAAGTAACTTGAGTCTAATACATCAGCAACTATATGATAACCAATTTCTTCAAATGTATTTTGTATCTTGTGAAAATACTCTTTGGCTTCACCCATAGTCAAACCTTCAACATTCTCACCAATAATAACTTTTGGTTTTATATCTTTTGCCACTCTTAAAAATTCAAAAAATAAATCTTCTACATTTTCTACACCTTTAATATCACTATACTGTTTCTTTTTACCAAACGCATCTGCGTGAGTTCTACCCTCACCATGTGATACAGAACCTGCCATACTGAACGCTGAACATGGAGGAGAGCCATCTAATATATCTAACTCACTAACTTTCACACCAGCTTGTTCCATAAGATATGTACCTGTCAATTTTTTTATATCGCCTGGCACGATTGTAGTATTAGGATAATTTTCTCTATATGTATTTTGTGCTTCTTCAACAAATTCATTGATTGCTAGTATCTTACCACCAGCCAATCTATAACCAGTTGATGAACCACCACCACCAGCGAAAGTTGATAGTACATTAAATAGTGCTCTTTTCTCACTATCTAAAGTATCTTGTAATGTATATCTTTTATAATTGTTCATTGTTCCATTTCATTAATAACCATACGACAAAACCATAGATCATTATAACACATAATATTGAAAGAGTCAAGGGTATAATCATACCTCGTTACCCCAACTATTCCAGCCTTCTCGTTTTCTACGAGCAAATAATTCAATATAAGGCCCTGGTAACATCTTCTCAATATGGTCATATACTATATCTGGTTTTCTACTATGTTCTCGTCTTTGGTCCACAACTAATTGTGGTATACTTTTATTTAGCCGTTTAGGTTTACCCCTTGTAGCCAATAAGCACATTTCTGGATTACCTCTAGTCCAGTAACCTAGACCTGTGAAGAAACCCATTTTAGTTCGATTCGTTTTCGCCCAAGTAAAACCTACTGTCTTATACTTGAAACCCCACGCATTAATTACTTCAAATGCTTTGTCTAACAAGGGATCAACTACCCACATTAAGAGGACTGCATCGTCCTTAGCAATTCGGTCAACAGGTAACCGAACAATGTCAGCGAGAGACATACAAGAATAATGTCTTTCAGGGCTTTTATCTTTTCCTTTGTTACTATACGTTTTAAATGTCCAAGGCGGATCTGCATATATTACTCCATGTTTTTGGTTTGTATTAAAGTCCATAACTTAAAAAAAAATATCTTATTAATAAACATACTATTAAAAATCTAGGTATAGACCAATCTGTTTTATAAGCAATTAAACTACCTGTGGCAAAACCCCAATGAATAGTTATTAATATTAAAAATAAACTATTCAAAGAATGCCTCCAAACTAGCTGTCTTTTCATAAGTCCAACCAATAGAGTTGAGTATAAAACTCATAGGATCTAAAAATGTTTTTTGAAACATAATATCATAGTCAATATATTCTTGTAGTTTAAACTCACTTGGTAATTTTGTAACATAACTTATTACATCAAACTTAAATGGATTTGCCTCTAGTAATTTAACAAACTTAATCTTATCACCTTCTTGTATAAAAGGATATTTTCTACCTAGATTAAATTGTTTTAGTTGATAATTGTAAATCAAAGCACCTTTAACGTGTATTGGTGTACCTTTGATAAACACACTATTATTGTCTCTATATTTTTTAATGTTATTACAACTTCTAGGAAACGATATTGCCTCAGCAGGTAGTTCTAAAAACTCCTTTTTAAAGTCAGCAATAAATTTATGTAAGTCTGATTGTTCTTTAGACATCTTAATTTTAATCGCCTCTTTAATTCTACCACGACAGACCTGCGGTGTACTAGACTTGACAGCTTCTATACCCATAAGTTTTAACTTTGGCTCAGAAAGTCTTACGCCTTCTTCATCTAGTACATTTAACATATACCGCTTTTTGGCCACCCAAATACCCTTGTCGGCAATAACTTCTCGTTTCATTACCATACAATTTTTAAAGGCATTTGTGTAATCAGATAATTCACCAAAACATTTTTCTAAAAATGGTTCTATTCTACTGCCAACAACCTTGTCAATAAAATTACATATTTGGTCATTAGTTTTACCCTCACAAGTTTTTTCTACTAACTTGTCAAGTGTAACATAAATTGAATCTGTATCTGAGGCCACGATATAATCTATCTTGTCGTGTGTCTGTAATATTCTGTTTAAGTATTCATTAACTTTGCTTTCTATAAATCTAATAATAAACTGACCAGCAGTTGTAATACCACTTGCCTGTCTTACATCATAATATCTAAAGTATTGATTACCAACTGCACCATAAGCTGAGTTCAAGGCAATCTTTCTTGCCCATTGTATATTATGACAACGAGATATTTCTTTTACAAGTTTAGGGTCTTTAGTTTTTTCATATTCTCGTTTTGCTTTTAACATTCTGTTCTTGTAAATAACACGCTCATTGTACATTGTTTCCATCATTTCAGGCAAGAAACCTTGACTATCGTTTTTAAACATAGCACCATTAGGTGTAATACAAGCACCCTCTGTTTTTAAATGAGCAAGTGGTGTTTGGTTTGATAACATCTTTGTTACGGAAACGCCAGATGATTTAACGCCTAATATCTTTTCTGGAGAAATATTATATTGTATGATAATATGTGGATATAGGGAGTTAATATCAAACGAAACAACCCACTTGTGCTGACCAAGTTGAGGCTCTTTTACATAAGCGCCTTCATACTTCGTCTCTTTTATATGTTCTTCTCTAGGAGGTACACATATATTTTTTTTCATTAAATGATTTGCTATCAAAGTATCCCATACTCTAACTTGTGAAAATATATCACCATAGTTTACTTTACTTTCATAAGCAACAGTTAATGATAGATCAATTAGACCTAGTTTATCTTCTAGTCCATCAACAATCTCTACGTCTTGTATATTGTAATCAACAAATGATTGAAAGTCTTTTGTATACCAATCTTTAAATGTAGCGTATGGCATATCATCTTTACCACGACCAAGTTCTAACTGTCCAATAAAGTCAAGTTTATAACTCTCTTGTCTTTGTGGTATAAACCATTTGTATAAGTCAAGGTAATCTAAATTAGTAATACCATATAAGTCATAAACAGTTTGAGTTCTACCTCTTACTTGTATTTCTTCTCTTTGTATTAAATTCCAAGGCGACATTCTACTAGCAACTTTATCACCAGCTATTAGTTTAATTCTATTCATTAAGTAAGGTAAATCAAAAAACTTTGTATTCCAACCTGTAATAATATCTGGATGATTTTTTAACCAGAATTTCATAAACTCAAATATAAGTTCTTTTTCATTCTTACATTTTACATAAGTTACATCTGTTCTATCGGTCTTAAAGTCGCCTACGCCCCAAGTAATAATCTGTTTGTTAGTTTGATTTTTAACTGTAATACAAAGTAATTCTTCAATGGGATTTTCTACATCTGGAAAACCATTTTCACAACTAGTTTCTATATCAAGTGTAAAGATTTTTATAAACTCTTTTGACCACTCTATATTTTTAGTAAACTCTTTACCAATATATTGATAATGGTATCTTTCAAGTCCATAGATTGGAGAGTTTTGTGTTACAACTTCTCGTCTAAACTTACGAGCAGATTCTATGTTTTTAAATGTAATAGATTTTAGATATTGACCTTGTAAATTTTTATATTCAGTTTCTTGTTGTGTTAAAGCATACAAAGTAGGACCAAAGTCTATCTTTTCTTTATAGTCTTTGCCATCATGTATTCCTCTAACAAGTAATTTACCACGGTGTTCTATAACATTTTTATAAAAGTTCATCATTCCTCAAGTGTACAGTTAATCCATCTAGTTCAGGTGTAAGTTGTATCTGACAAGCCAATCTGGACTTGCCTTCGATATAACCTTTTTCGTATTCTAACAATTCAATTTCAGGTGTATTATAGTCTATTTTGCCTGCTTTGGCAAGCCATTTTTCATCTACATGTACATGACAAGTACAACACGCACAACTACCACCACAATCGGCTGGTATTTCTGGTATTGGTACTGGCGAATGCCATTTGGCCGCTTCCATTAGAGTTGTCTGTTCATCAGGAACATCAACTCTAATCTTTGAGCCGTTTCTTACAAAATAAACTTGCATTAAATCCCAGGTACTTTATTCTCTGTGATTAATCCGCCTTTTGTGGGTGTTAAGATACTGCTTGTATTCTGTTGATACGAAGCTAAGATTTCTTTTTTTGGTTTAACTGTTGTCACAACCTTGTCCATTGCAATAGTAATAATGTCGTCATCTGCATAAGGCATATATGGCGTCATCATTAACTGTACTGGTTTTCCTGGGGCTGATTGTGTGGGAATGATTACAAATGGTTTTTCAAATGTATAGTTGCCCATGGTATCTTTATCCATCTTAGCAATTACATCTTCACCTGTTTGTAATCTTACTATTTTCACATCACTCATACTTTACTCCTTCAATTATTATATATTATAACACAACTAACCTAGTTTGGCAAGCTGTATTTTGTCGTAATCACATATTTTCTTTGTGGATTAACCATAACATTTAATCTATTCATAAATGCACGGTCAAGAAGTATTGGACTTCTATCTTCTCTATCATCAATGGTAAATTCTACATCCTTATAGAAACCACCGGCGAATTCTACATCTAGTTTAACGACATATCGGTCTTCTTCATAATCTCTTAAACCGCCTACAGATATTTCTTCTACTCTTACAATTCTACTTTCAATAGTTTTACCTAATAAAGACCATTGTACTTTAGTGTTAGATAATGGTTTAATTTTATCTGCATGAATAACTGGCATACCTGAATTACCTGTATCAAACTTAGCAACTATTTCACCAAATGGTTTGATTGTTAGTATTTCTTTATAACCACATTCTGTTGGTACTGTAAATCTATTTTCTTTTTTTGCAAAGTGTTCAATAACTTCTTTTGCAATGTTCATGCCTGTAGCGTCTTCAATACCCTCTGTGCCAGGTGATGAATTAACTTCTAACATAAATGGTGGTTGTTTATCTCTGTTTTTACTAGGTATAAAATCAACAGCAGTCCAATAACCACCTACTGCTTTAGAAGCTTTTAAACATTCTTCTATTTCTAATTCTGTTAACTTAATCTTTTCTGGTTTTGAACCTTGTGATACATTTGACCTGAAATCTCCTTCAATAACTGGTCTTTTCATAGCAGCTAAAAACTTACCACCTAAAATATGTACTCTTACATCATATTCTGTTTTAATATATTCTTGTATTAATAGGTCAGCGTCTTCATCTTGTTTATGAATTAATTGTACAATTGAATCTAAACCTTTTGGACTATCAACAAATAATACACCAACACCTTTACTGCCTCTTAAAGTTTTCATAATCAAAGGAAACTTAATACCTGATTCGTCAACTATTTTATTTGCATTTTCGGGGTCATTGATTAACTTGGTCATTGGTTGTGTTAAACCATAATCTGCAAGTCTTAATGCTGTTCTATATTTGTCAGCACACATATTAATTGTAGTTCTAGGATTTACTAATGTTGCATTAGCTCTTTCAAGTATTGACACTAAATCTAACCAACTGTCTTTTCTGGTAATACTACCACGAATAACAGCAACGGTCATTGCACCAACTTCAAAACCTTTATCATCATCTTTGTTATGAAATTTACGAACACCGTTCTCAAAAGTTGTGTAACCACCTGTTAATTTAAACAAATAATATGGATATTTTAACTTATCACATTCTTCCTTTAAACGGTCAGCCGTATGAAAAGTCTTTGCTTCTTCAGGTTCATCTGTAATAATCAGTAACCTTAAAAAGTCCTTTTCATTTTTGTCCTCGTTTAAGAATTGTTTAAATTGTGGTACTAACATTTATTATTCGGCACTCGCTTTTGTTTCTTCAGGTTTTTTACCAATATTATATTTGGCAGATAAATTCCATTCTTTCTTTTCTTTAAATGGTAATACTTTAATCTGACTTAAAGGTGCTTTGTTTTCAGCAGCCTGTGGGTTTACTATTTCAATTAAAGACCAATCTGATAATAAAACTGCAATTGTATTTCTTCTTTGAATATCGTTCTCTACTAATGTTGCTTTCTTGCCATCTAAAGCAAATAATTCTTTAAAGTGTACAATATAGTATTTGCCTTGTTTGTGTAAAATGTGACATGATTGGTAAAGTATTTTATCTTTTCTACTTGCAACACCAATTCTGGTTAAGGTCTCTCGTATTTTTAAAAAGTCGTCTGGCTGTTTGATAGTAACCTCTAGCATATCACCAACTGACCATGAAATTTCTTCACTCATTTTCGTTTTCTCCCGCCTTTAGAAAGGCTTATTTTTATATCTTCAAGTTGTTTATCCGTAAGTATGCTGAGAGCCTCTTTAGCTTTCTCATTACTATATCCATAATACTCTTTTACATACTCTATATTTTTCAATTTGGCTTGTGATAACCACTTGCCACCAAATCGCTTTGCTTTTCTAATACTATTTATATAGAAATGAAACTGTAGCTTCTTGTCCAAGAAATGAAAACCATTCATTTCATTAGCCTGAGCTATGGTATCATAGTGCATAGATAAACACTTGTTTATTATAAAGGGAGGGTATTTCTTTTCCCATGTTAGGTCCTCGGTATCTAACAAAGGTTTTTTCTCAAAGTTAATTGCATTGAGATAATCTTTTAATTCATACATAATATAACCTTATTGGAGCGGGTGACAGGATTCGCACCTGCGACCTATTCGTTGGCAACGAATTGCTCTACTACTGAGCTACACCCGCTTATCATTATTTAAATTTACAACTGGCCATAATTTCAGTTAAACAAGCGACCATATTTATCTCATGGTCTGCAACGAAAGCTGCCTTGTACTGATAACCAGCAATAATTAAAATTGCTTGTGGTACTGATTTACTATCAAGTGACTCATACATACTATCATAGATACCTCTAAAAAGAGAAGCTGGTTCTTTATCAATATTCTGAACCACCCACTTTCTCATATCATTAAACTTTTTATCTTTTAATGTTTTACAAAGTTCTTTAGTATTTGCCTCTGATAGACTAAACAATATTCCACTATCAATTTTACCTCTTACAGAATATCTTTGAAGTTCGTTTATAGTTCTACGAAAATCAGGATAATATTTCTGTATTAATTCTGCTAAAACCTTTTTATCAAATTCAATGTTTTCATCTGTCAATAGATTAGACATTCTTTCCATAAAAGCTTTGGCAGTTTTTACCTTTTGACCATTCTTAATAGAAAAATCAATGACAGTACACCTACTATGTAGAGCAGGTATAATCTTGTTCTTATAATTACAGGTAAATATGAAACGACAATTGTTATAAAAGGTTTCAATAAAATTACGCAAGGCAGGTTGAACACTATCAGCGTTCATATAATCTGCTTCGTCTATAATTACAACTTTATGATTGGCGTCTTCGGTAAGTGATACAGTAGAAGCAAAGTTTTTAATCTTATGCCTCAATGTATCAATTTGACGGCCTTCATCTGAACCATTGATGATGATATAATCAGCACCAAGTTCTTCACACAAGGCTCGTGCAACTGTCGTTTTACCAGTACCGGCAGTACCAGATAACAACAGATTAGGTATTTCTTTTTGTTTTAGAAACTGACTAAAAGTTTCTTTTATATCCTGTGAAAGGATACAATCTTCGATTGTTTTTGGCCGATACTTTTCGACCCACAAATAGTCTGACATAATATAAACTCCACTTTATTCATTATCTTTAGGCTTCATTATTTCATAAGTGATATCATAACCACCTTTTCTATCAGAGAAATAATCTTCTTCTCTATCATAGTCATGTTCGCCTAAAAAATCCATTAACTTATCATCTTCCTCATCAGTTGGTTTTTCACCTATTGGTTCAGGACCACCCCAATCAGGACCAAGGTGTGAAATAATCTCTTTAAATCTATCTACAGAACCAAATGTTTCAGCAGCTGCTTCTTCATCTATTTCGTAGGTAAAATGACTATGTACACTATGATACTCTATCTTTTTTAGTTTTATATTTGCCATTAAAACTCACTATCTGGTTCTAATGCAATCCAATATTGGACTTTTTTGTTACGATTTACAAAATGACTAATTTTTTGTGATGAAATACTTACATCATAATCATCTGAAATCATTTTAAAGTTTTCTACTTTGAAGTAGGCTTTAAATGTTTTATCAGTTTCACCAACATCAATAGAATATTCATTTGATGATTTATTCTTTTTGTCTGTGGCAACCATATGTATCTTACTACCATTACCAATAACTGCAACATCAATTAAATTAAGTGTTGTAGCTGCTTTCATAAGTTTTGCAAAGTTTTCCTTTTTAAAGGTAAACGATACAAAGTTATCAGGCATTGTAATTGATTTCGTAGGTGATACGATAACTGATTTGTCTGCAAAGAAATATTTAATATTCTGTTTAGACTTTGCTTCATTGATGGTTACATTTGCACCACCATTAAAGTTTAGAGTTGGACTATCAAACAAGTCAATAGACCTCAAAAATTCAGGCAAGTCATAGATAGCAAACTCACTACCAAACTCCTCTGAAATCTCAGCTTCTGCCAAGATGTTCTTCATTGTCGAAATTGTTTGTACTGTCTTACCAGGTTTAACCAAAATGTTTTGATTAATCGCTGAAAAGTTTTTCAGTACATCAATTGTATCTGTTGAAAGATTCATTATATATTCTCCTATTATTAGTTTGTCAAGTATTTCAACATACTTTCAGGTGATGATTCACCATATGGGTCACTAGTCAAATTATCACTCTTTCCAGGTTCTTCAAACAAAGCTTCAATCACTCCGTTGTTTACAACCATAGAATATCTCCAAGACCTTTGACCAAATCCTTTGTCATCTTTACTGACAAGCATTCCCATGTATCTTGTAAATGTTCCTGAGCCATCTGGAATCATTTTGATATTTACAATATGTTCCTTTTCTGCCCAAGCATTCATAACGAAAGCGTCATTAACTGATAAACAATATACTTCGTCAATGCCTCTTTCTTTGAATTCATTATATTTTTCTTCATAACCTGGTAATTGTTTACTCGAACAAGTCGGAGTAAATGCTCCAGGCAATGCAAAGACAACTACTCTTTTACCACTAAAGTAATCTGAGCTTGTCTTCTCTACCCATTCGCCAACTTCTCTTGTCTGAAATTTTGCGTTAGGTACTTTCAATTTATTCATTAATATATCCTTTAATAATTGGAGCGGAAAGCCTGTACTGCCCAAACTTCTCCTGGTTGGAAACCAAGTGTTTTACTTTTAAACTATTTCCGCATTTGTTATTCATGTTACACATTATATAGTAAGTGACCAAAAAAGGCAAGCCTAATTTGGCCACTCATTTATTTTTTATTCCTCATCTTCCAACATAGCAATATCATCATCACTCAAACCAGACAATTTCTTTGATTGTCCGTTCTTTTTCAACACCTTTTTAAGTATTGCAAAGGTAACTGATTCAAGTGGTTTATTTGATACTCTACTCTCTGTTAATGATTTTTGAGAATTGTTTTCTGCATATTTAGCTAATGCTCTATCAAGTTCTCCCTCTGTTGTTTCGGGGTCATTTTCTCTGATAATACTTCTAACATTTGCTAATGCACAAACCAAATATGAACCTACTGAACCATTAGTAGGCCATGCTGATTGAATTGATAACGCCGAATCAATAAAGTCATCATCTTTAATTGTCTTAACAACTTTTTCATTATCAATAACTTCATGGTAACCTAATGATTTTTCAACAAAGGCAAAGCCGCCCATGTTTTTTCCACCAGGTTTTAAGCCACATATGTTAATGTTTGCTCTATGCAATACATCACCCATTTTGATTGCTTCTGATTCACCTTTGGCGTATCTAGCAAAAAATATTTCATTAGCACCCATAACCTCATTTTTTGAGTTTCGGGCTAAAAATAATTCTGCCTCGTATTGTCTAGCTTTTGTATTATTGATTTTAGGGTCGTGTGTATAGATAGATACTGCAATGTTTTTCATGTCACAGATTAAAGCCATAATAGCTCTTCTAAATCCATCCCACACATAAAGCCTGCCGTTTGGTCGTCTAGCGACATCAATATGACCTGCCTTTTCTTTTGAAAACCCTTTATTTCTTTTAAGGTTTTTAAGTAAGTTATCTAGTTTTAATTTTCTTTGATATGTTAAATCGACATATAAGTCTTCTAATTTTACAGTTGATGAATTCTTATCGTAAAATGCACCAATAAAACTATCTAAAGTTTCATCTGTAAAAGTATCACACTTTTTTACTATTGCTACTATGTCTATTAATTTGTGGTCACCTAAAGGTAAATCTTTTAGTGCCGTTCGGACTTTATCGAAAGTCATTTTGCCTGTATTGGCCATGTTATATTCTCCTTAATTAATTTAAGTATGTTAGTTTTAGAAACTTAATGTTTCCATATTATTATTTATACTCCATTATATATTAAAATGGAGGGAAGTCAAGCCTCCCTCCACTTTTCAATTTAGCAGAGCCACCAAATAAACGGTGGTTGCAAAACAAAAACTATTTAATACTAATAGTTCTTGCTTTCTTGTGGTCTGGTACGATTTTCTCTAAGGACACTTTTAATAAACCGTCTTTAAGTTCGGCACCTTTGACCTCGACATCATCTGCTATTGTAAAGTGTTTAACGAAGTTTCTTTTAGCAATGCCTTTGTGTAATACACCGTCATTGTCTTCAACTTCTTTTTCTTCTTTACTCTTTACTGATTCGATTTTAAGTACATTATCCTCGTAATTTACTGATACATCTTTCTTACTGTATCCAGCTAATGCCACCTCAATGTCATA
>ERZ651776.3025-NODE-3025-length-17382-cov-6.628084_pt1 | contig 17382 bp, 4 predicted proteins | sample MGYA00514761_ERZ651776 | MGnify/ENA metagenome assembly ERZ651776 | reverse complement strand
CATTCATCATCTCAAGCAACCTAACGACGGTAGGCGACATTCATTGCCTGCCTCCTTCTGTCGTCCATGGCTGCCTGCTGCTTAAAGATCTGGCGGGCCCTCTCTCGGATTGCCGTGCAGGAGGGCACGGGGCAGTTGTCGATCTTGCATTGCCTCGCATGGATGTGAAGCAGCGCGGAGATTCTCTTGCAGATACTGCACCCCCCCTGCGCCTTCTTGGTGCACTCGGCACCGTGCTTGAGCAGCCCCTTCATCTTGTTGCAATTATTGCTCGGGCAGTTGGCACTGCTGTCACAGGTGGCAGCATGTTGGAGAAGCTGCATGTGCAGGTTGATGCTCCTCTGGCGGTCCTTCCGTTGCTGCTCGGTGAGCTGGGCCTGCTGGGCAATCGGAATTGGCTTGAGAATGTGCTGATGGCTGTTCGGGTGGCACCTGACACACTCTTGACAGAGATCGAAGTCATTACAGGTAGGACAATTGTAGCGGTAGCCCACCAGAATCTCCCTGCTACAGTAGGCACATTGCTGCACAAACTTTTGAGCATCCCTGTTGTGTAGATGCCACAGGACCATCATTGAAGTATGCTTAGCCCTTCTGAGCTCATCGAACTGGTAGTGGTTTCCTTGGCACAAGTTGAGGAATTCCTGCCTATTGTTCAAAAAATCACAGTCCAAGTCCTCCACATCGTCATCGATAACCTTGGTGAGGTCGCCGTTGGTATTCCTAACCGTCTTCCGAATGTCGCGGATTTTACCACTACGCCATGCGTTGGGATCCACCTCTTCCTCCATCAACTCCTCTTCGTTTTTCTTTTTTTCATCTTTTTTCTCCTTCCCCTCGGGTTCCTCCGTAACCGTCCCACAGAGTACGACTTTCTCATCCTTCTTCTCATCCTTCGCTTCTTCGGCCTTGCCGCCGTCCCCGTCATTTTTCTCATCTTTATTATCATCCTCGTTCTCGTCGGCTGCGTCATCAGCCCGCTTCCTCTTGTTTCTATTGCTACTTTTTGGTTCAATTTTGGCGGGCGTTTTCTTCGCAGGAGTCTTCTTGGTTGCGGCCTTCTTGACGGTCTTTTTGGCCTTGCTGGCGGGAGTCTTGGCCGGCGAGGTATTCTTCTTGCCCCTGCGAGAACTGCGAGTCGGGGTCTCTCCGACAGTCTCATCCTCCTCCTCCATCGTTTCATCCTCCTCCACCGTTTCATCCTCCTCCTCTTCCTTCTTCGCGCCCCTCTTAGCCCTACCCACTGGAGAATTCTTCTTCTTCGATTTCCGAGCCTCATCGACATCCATGTCATCATCGCCGTCACCATCGCCGTCTTCATCCTTTTCCTTCTTCACGTTGACCTCTGCACCGTCATCAACCATCTCCTCCTTGATCTTTGGTGTCGTCTCATCATCCTTCCCATCCGCCTCCTCGCCCTTACCATCTCCCTCCTTCTTCTCGCCCCCTTCCCCCCCCTTTTCTTTCTCTTCCTTTTTTGCCTTCTCCTCTTCCTCCTCGGCTCTCTTCTTTGCCTTTTCCTCCTCCTCCTTCACCTTCTTCTCCGAGATTCGCTTCGCCTCCGCCGCCTTCTTCTCCTCGGCAGCCTTTTCAATGACTACCTCAGCATCACGGGCCTTGGTGGCTTCTTCCCAGTCTAGAAACGCCACGATGAAGGAGTCCTTCATCGGGTGGATGGTCTCTCCGAGCTTCACCATAAGCTGGTCTCTCCCACCCTCCTCAAGGGATTTCTCAGGAGCGTCGACTATCCCGCTCGCGATGAGAGCCTCCTCATCTAGGCCCGTGCTCCTTGTCCCACTGCGCGAGTTGTCGTCGTCCTTCTTCTTAGCCTTCAACTTGCTCTTATTGGCCTGGTCGTTGTTGGCCTTATTCTTGTTCTTCTTGCTCTCCTTGGGGCTCTCGCTGAGTTCCTTGATGACATTCTCGGCTTCGCCGACCCAATAGTCACCCTCAAGGTAGGGAATAACAGTGGCATCGAGCTCAGGCTTGGAGAAATACTGTTCGTGCATGTTGGTCACGTTTTTGACGATGCCCCGCTTGGTGCAAGTCTCGAGCATATTAATGTACCACTGCCGCAGCTGCTGGTCCTTGGGAGTCTTCTGCTCCTCCGGTTTGGCGTACAAAACGTAGTCATCGCCCTTGAGGGGAGGGCACGCCCAGATATGGGCGGTAGCATAGCCTCGCTGCCGGACGTAGTCCAAGTAAGCAATTAGAAGCTCGTGGTAGACGAAAGTTCGAATCTTGCGAGGACGCATGTAGTGAACGCTGTCCAGGTAAGACACGTAGACACAACGAGTGTTAGGCGCAGGGTTCTTCTCGTCGTGCTCGTAGACATACAACCCGAAGAGCATCACGTCCACGCCCTCAATCTTCTGGAACACAATCAAGCACTTGCACCGGTATTCGAATTGAGCGGGGTAGTTCTTGAAGGCGTAGCGTGCCTTCATCCGCTCCCGCGTCTCGATAGTGCGGTTCATTGAAGTCACCTGACGGATTGTTATGGCCCCTCCGCCGCCTATCTGTTCAGTAGCCTCGGAAAGAGAGATTCCCTCGACGGCAGACTTCTCACGAGCGAGTTCAGCGAACCGCTCTTCGCAAGCCAGCTTGACGTGCGTCTCAAGGTATTCACTAAGCTTAGTCCGCGGGAGATCCTCTGCCCCCGGGGTCGTCGAGGTGGGTTCGGCTTTCCCACTCTCCTGGCGCTCCTTAATGGTGCACTTAGGACAAGTATACTCGCTGCTCTCATGCTTGTTCTGACGGGTGTTGAAGAGCCCACAGATCTGGTGAATCCATCGGTGACACTTGTCACACTCCACCCAAGGCTCCTCACCCTGCTCGTCGTGGCGCTTGCGGCTCAACTCGCTCTTTCGGATGACCTGGTTGCTCATTTGTACCGGACTATTCTCCTTAAGCTCCGTGAAGCAGGTAGCGCACCAGTGGTACTGATTATTGGCGGTAACATAATAGTAGCTGTTTCGACGGATTCGCTTTGCAGGACAGTTCGCCCCATTGCAGTAGAAGACAGGTGGCTCGTACAGCAGCTTCTCACCGGCGCACAGGACACAAGTGTTGCCGTCATTGCGCTTGTTCTCTTCAATCTGCTCCAACTGATCAGTCAAGTATCTGTAGTCCCTCCTGAACTTCTTCCGCAGTTCGTCCGCCATCTTGTAAACGACGGACCCTCCTGCGTTGTAAGTCATCGCATTTTCAAACACGAGGAGAACGTCTTCCTCAAAATCCTCCAGCTTCCGGTATACATTGTTCTCAAGGCGCTTCTTGATGCTCCCCAAGTCCATGGGACGCTTGATAACCTGGAAGTAGTCCACCAAGCCGAGTTCAACAACGTTCACTGCACTGTTAAAAACCCAGCCGTCCTCGTGTTCGATTATGCCCTTTAGCACCATGAGAGCCTCTTTCTTCAGTTTGTTAGGCTGAATCTGAAGGCCCTTGTTGAGTGACTGGATGTGCTCCTCAATCTGCTTGATCGAGAAGGTGTTGATGAGTGTGTGGTCTTCCTGGGGGCGTGGACCCGTGTGGGTGCTCATGGGCATTATGACCTGCTGGCCGCGTCGTTGGTTCGGATAGCCGCCGCCGTAAGGATTGCCGCCGTACTGCGGGTACGGAGGCTGACGCATTCCGCCAGCAACCATCTGGCCAGGCATCCCTGTGCGGCGACGCTTGTTGTCATATCCGTTACCGCCAACCATCATGACACCGCTGCTGTTGCGATTCTGCAGATGCATCTCGTGCTGCATTTTCATGGAATTCATCTGCTTCTGCTTCTCATGAGACCGGTGGATCGCTTCACGGACAGGGCCACAGACAGGACATCGACCATCCTTGCACCTGTGGTAGTGCGAGAGCACATAGCGGGAAGACACACAGTGAGGCACACCGCATTTCTGGTCCTTACATTCCGCGATGTGCTTCCAGAGTCGCTTCATGCCACCGCAGTGCGGCGTCACTGGGCACTGGCCATTTTCGTGAGGGCACTTTGCCGCGTGGCGGAGGAGAAGAAGACGCTGCTGCTGGTGTCGGAGAACTTGCTGCCGATCAGTCGTTGTTTTGCTTTTGCCATTGCTTGAGGTGTTATTGTTATTGGAGTCGTCGCCGCCGTTAGAGGACGAGGGTATACCGCCGCCGGAGAGAGATGTTTGGGGATTGAGGGTAGGGTTTGAGTTGGGCTGTAGAAAAATGGGTTAGGGTTAGGGAGGAAGAAAGATGGGAGGATGGTTTGTCGAAATATTCTCTCGAGGTTCAAGGCTCACCTGGTCGGTAGAGTTGTTGTTGCTATTGCCGTTACCGTTACCGTTGTTGGAGTCGCTGCCAGCAGATATAGAGGGGTTGATCTTGCTCATGTCTACAACATTCTTTTTGTTGTCATCGCCGCCACCCTGCGCCTTCTTCTTCTCTGCTTCACGCTGGGCAGCCTCGCGAGCCTGAGCCGTCTTCATTCCAATATTCATCGCAAGCTGTTGCAAGCGAGCTTTCAAAGTCGCCGTCTCGTTGTAAGATTCAAAGCAGGAGGCGGTGCGGTAAAGGGACTCCTCCAGACGCTTGGCCATCTGGGGCAGCTTATCCAGCCATTCCTTCGGGGCGTTCGGTTTTCGCTGCAAGTCGAGGTTTGTTTTAGCGTCGGGGAGGAGAGTAGGGGAGGGGATAATTTTCGTTAGGTTATTTCGGTTTTGGAGGGGTGAGAAGGAGCAGGGAAGGGAAGGGAAGGGAAGGGAAGGGAAGGGAGGGGAGGGGAGGTGAGCACCTTTCCAGCTTTTAGGGCATCTCACCTGTTGCAACAACGCTACAATTTTCGCTATCATCGTTCGCCTGTCGTTCAAGTCACGCTCGCTCTGCCAGCCTCCATTGACACTTTTGCTACTCAGAGACGTCTGGTGCGGCTGCTGCGAGGCCAGTTCAATCACAGAAGGATTCACCTTACTTTTCTCGTCGGATTTCGTGGTGGTGGGGGGCGGAGAGGAGGACATCGCAGAGTCGTTTGTTGAGTCGTTTGTTGAGTCGTTTGTAACAGTTCGTACAGGCTGATCACTCTAATGTGCGTGGTGAACGCGTGTACACATGAATAGTGTTGGAAGGTGGTGGAGTGGTGTAGGGAGGTACAGACAGGAGGGGAGGGGGTGTAAGCGATTTTTCGAATGTTCTCTCGAGTTTAGGCAGGAACGCGGTAGCTCTGTGGGATATATAAGCATATCTTCCCGTTTAAGACAAAATTCTCACCTTCATGCACGTCACTTCTCGACGCCTAGTGACAATTACGGTCTGACCTCAAAGAACAAGACCAGGAAATCCAAAGGAAGTCGGGTTATTTGTGACGTTTCAACGTTTCGATTTTTCCAATTTTCTTCCACCTACTAGATAAGACTACAAATATTACTTTAAAGAGTTTATTCGAAGCGCGATAACGTGTTAGCGCTAGAAATAGAAAAGAGGAGAAGGTGGAAAGCATCTATATAGCGAATGAAGGGCCTGTAGCCTCCTAGACGCACGCAAACACCAAACTAAATGCTCCAACTGGCGTACTGCATCGTCAAACACCGATTATTGAACTTTATAAGGCAATTGATTGGACCAGGAGCCCACACCCCCCCAGAAAGAGAAAGGGCCACGAAGAGAGGGGAAGCTTTTTCGGCTCATGATTTATCAATCCGCGTAAAGGCTGTCGTTTGGGGCTATCTATAACCTCACAGATCGATTGGGGCTATCTTTAATCTCACTCACCGGTTCTTTACTACACGCCCCCGTGACTGGTGGGTCCTTTGTCTTCCCCAAATCGGTCATTAAAAAAACGCGATTAGCGCACTCTGTGCTTATCCTACGTTTTAATTAACTACTCCTGACCACGACACTCGCTTCAATCCCCTCAGGGGGAATAAGAAACTTCAAGGTCATGGCAACCTTGCCATTGCGGGGTATTCTGTTGCCCTTCTTCCGTCTCCAGTCGGGTGTGTGGGGGGAGAATTCTCGAAGCTTCAACTTCCCCTTTTTTGCAGTTGGGTGCGGAGAGATTAAGATGGTGCGACGGTGTAACATCCGTCTTCGCCATGTGTCATTCCACTAAAACGAGCTACTCTCCAATCTTTCATAACCACTCCCACTGGGATAAAACGGTGTCAAGAGAGAAATGATGGGGCAATTGAAGAGAAAAATGCCGAATCTCTTCTTTATGTAAAAAGCTAGCGTAGCAGTATTTTTAGTCATTCATTAGCACTCGTCCGTATTCTCGTCGTCATCATCATCAATAGAAGCCTCAAAACCATCTGCTTGGCCTTTTTTGTGTGCTGATAATGACCCCCATAGCGTGTGCATGAGAACACCGAGTCGCAAGTCCATCTCTGCGATTTCAAAGCCGACATCTTTAATTGTCTTTTTAATGTTGACGAGTTGTTTCGTATCTGACATGCTCTCTCCGCGATTGCTGAGTTCATTTTTTATTTCAGTGCAGTCGTCAGCAACATTGGCAAGGGTATCTGCGGTTGTTGCGAGAGCCTCGGAGAGTTTTGAGTGCCTCTCTCTTAGCTCTGGCACCATTCGACTGTCTCTCACGTATTCATCGACGAGGGTTTTCACCGCCCTGATATTTTTCACGTTCCCTTCCCCCCTTTCAATGCGGTCGATTTCTTCCTTGAGCTGCCTGTGCAAGCTCTCCATTGAGGCTTCCGATGATGAGTACTTCTCAAAGAGGGCAAGCTGGTTCTCTGCGTTTTCCAGCCTACTCCCCCAACCACCCCTAATGTTCTTGGCGACTCTCAACCTCGGTCCGACCCGCTCCAACTCCATTCTCCACTCGTTGGCATCCAAATTGCTTATGACCATCTCTCTCTGACTCCCCCCGAAAAAATGTTCCTCCACGGAGGTCGCTGCCTGTCTATTGAAGGCACCCTCATCATCACCATCATCGAGTGCGTCCACCTCATCTTCGATTTCGTCGTCGCTCCCTTCCGCTTTCTCCTCCTCCACCTCTACCATCTCCTCATTGTTCTCCCTCACGATTTCCCCCTGCCTAAATCCCCGTTTTTCAAGCACTTGAGGGCACAGCCACTCCAAAATTTCACAAACGCCTTCTCCAAAGCCAGGAGTCAAGTTCATTGGAGAGATTCGCGAAGCCGACTCATCACTGAACCCTGCCCTGTTGACCGCCCTTAGAAGTTGGGTAGCAATTGCATTGGGGGCTTCCGTTCTTATGTCCGCAACATCTAACAAATCAGTGTGCCCCATCTCTGATAGTAAGTACTCGCAGCAGAGCAAAAAGTCGACGAATTGCGAGTGACGGTTTAAATTTCCAGCCCCTCCTCCATTTTCTAGGCTGAAGTGAGTACGTAGAAGGTTGGGCCGTCCACTTGCCTCCAACCGCTCAGGATACTGAAGCAATGTCAGCATGGAGTGTATAGTCTCCATCCTATCGGTCAAGCTACCTTTTCCCATTTTCGTTCTTGACGTCGCGTCGGTATCATTATTACTGCTTCCCCGACGCTCTCTTCGCGGTTCTGGGTTCGTCTCATCGTTGGCTGCGAAAAGCGTTTTGGCTGTCATATCTTTGTAATCCCCAGCTTCTTTGTTTGTTTCATGATTGTTGTCTTTATTTTTGTATATTTTGCTCCGACTCGCAGACCCCCTTTGGGACCGACGCGAGTCTTTCACACTTTCACCGCCACTCCCATTTCTAGACCCGTTCGATCCACCGACTGGTCTGGACAATTCATCAGCGGGGGTGCGGTGGTTTTGGTCGCTGTTGCTGTTGCTATTAGGTTCGGCAAACCGGAGTTTGCTGTTGGTCTTAGGTGGAGTCGTGTTGATGTCTTGTTGCTGCTGTTTTCTATTGGATGCGGGCGGCGTACCGCTTCTTGCTACTTCTTCGCCGTTCTTATCGTTGTTGTCGTCGTCATTGTTGTCGTCATCGTTTCTGTTTTTTTTTTTGCTATCATTGTCGTCCTTTCCTTCTGCCCCCTTCTCTTCCCCTCCTCCATCTTTCTTGTTCACAGCGGCAGCCGCTATCTTCTTTGCCTTACTAGCCGGCGGGTTCTTCATCTTAACATTTTGCGGGGGTTGGTTCTGTGTTCGAATTCTCATTGTCTGGGCAACTTCACAGGTCGCGGCAAGATCGGGGCGTTGGCTCGGCTCGGTCGAAATCATAGCATAGGCAAGCCGTTTTAGTTCATCGGAGTATTGTTCCGGAAGGGGCTGGTAGTCGCCCTTCGAAATCTTTTGAAAGAGAGAGTAAAGGTTGAGGCCTTCTGATTTGAAGGGCGACTTAAGCATAGCGAGCTCATAGAGCAGACAGCCAAGTGACCATATATCACTCTTCCAATCGTAGCCGTCGCCACGAAGCACCTCCGGGCTCATGTAGAGTGGCGTTCCCACTTTGCTGTGCGCCTCCATGGTGTGCTCAGAGAGTTCTCGGCCAAGACCCAAATCACCAACCTTGACAGTTCCATTCAGTGTGAGGAATATATTCGCTGGCTTCAAATCACGGTGCATAACGCGGTGGCTATGCATATGGCGGATAGCCTCGCAAATCTGCGAGAAATATTTCCAAACAACTCTTTCGTCAAAGTGCATCTCACGCTCCTGGGCCTTTCGGATTTGTCGTTTAAGATCTCCAGCAGCTGCCCATTCAAATACTATGATCAACTCGTTACCGTCTATGAAAGCGTCCAAGTAACGAATAACGTTTTGATGCGGTTCCAAACCCTGAAGGAGCCGCACCTCCTTCAACGTCTTTTCTCTTGATTTCTGGTCCATCATATCGATTGAAATCTTCTTCAGGGCTACTAGCTCGTCGTCTGACCGGCGCTTTGCGCGGTAAACAATCGCGAACTTCCCCTTACCGATGGGTTTGATGATCTCATACTTGGACTCGACGGACTCTTCGTTGATCATTTTAGGTTGACAACTTTTTTGAAAAACAAATTGTTTATTTGGGGGCGCCGAGATTCGATTTGGATATTGGAGGAAGGGTCTGTACCCAGTAAGGATTAATTAAACGAGTCAAGAGGCCGACGACGTTGACCCCCGTCTGTCTTACAATTATTTTAATGTTGACAATAGTTAGGTGATAGAAAACTTGAATTTAAGGGGGGGGATTTGAGTTCAGACGTTCAGACCAACTCTCAAATAGCCGAACGATAGAAATTGATTATCAAGAAGCTTAATTTAGGGTCAAACTATCATACACTGTTTTAGTCCAGGGTTATGCTATTTTCAGCTTCTACTCCCTTAGAGAGTTACTTTCTAACAACGACCGTTATTAGGACTTTGTCCTTCTAACAACCGCCGGTAGAGAGTAACTTCTCATAACACCCAAACAAAATTAAATTTCCCACATAAAAAATTTTCCACCATAGGAGGGTGTTCCTCATAATCACCCTCCATCCACTATCCAGTTTACTTCCAAGTACGCCCTATATTACAACACCCACCAGTCCCACTCTGAGTTCAACCCTCTTTTATACTTGTTCTATGAACTCTCAGCATTTTATAATCTCGGTCCTCAGTCTGATGTCCCCTTCGATTTCTCAGACATTCGCTAAACCTGATATCATACTCCCCATTTTTATGCACTTTCTCCACTATTCCTCTCCAGTAAGTGCTCTCCGAATCCAGTCTAGCTTTAACTTCCTCCCCAACTTTCTTACGCAAAGCTCTATCAAACACCCCAAACCTGTCGTTCGTCATGATCTGAGAATGTAATCGCACTGACTCCCCAGAATTAAACTTTGTTCCGTGGTCGGCTGGATTATACTTCGTCCCAATATGCATCACCAATCTCTTCCCATTTCCAACTAGATTACTGAATTTCTCCAATTTTAGTTGCACTGGTTTCGTCGCTCGCACCACCACACTCCTGTCTTTGTTCATTACAGCTTTTACCACACTCTCATTATCCACATAAGTCGGAATTAGTCCCGGCTGTAAAGGAGAGCTCCCTCCGAAGTACTGTATGTGGATTTTATCCAAAAACTCACTAAGGTACTCCCCTTCGTCTGAACCCTGCGCCATAGCGTGAGCTTCGTTCGCCATAACTCCATTTGGAATCTCTCCCATCATCGAGGACGTGCTCTGTACTGCTGTTCCCCGAAACATCAGCATGTAGCTGTACTTTGCTCTAAAATCCCCTCCCTCATTCACACCATGATTCGCATCTGAGATCAACTCCAGTTTCGCCTTTGAGGCTATCTGGTTATATTCCTGGTTTTTTACATCCGGAATAGATCTACTTGCTCGTTTCATGGCGACCAGTTTATCCCTAATTCGCTTATCCTTTTCATCAAGTTCCTTCCTGGTTTTTCCTTGTATTCTCTCCATTACCTCCTTTTCCTCCTGTAGTTCCTGATCACTTTTCTGTCTTCCGTCCTCCACCTTCCGTTCCACCAGGTGATACTTTTCCCGTTTTGAGTCCCAGACTCTTATATCATATCTCAACTCTGTTTTCGGTGTCGCCGCTGCTATCATTCTAATATTACTCCTCGCATTGAACATCTCCTTTCTTCCGTTTCTTTTCTTGGGTCCTTCAAAACACAAGTACGCATCCCTTGTTTCCTGTAAATACCCACAGAAATGGTTCATAAATTCAAACACCCTCCTTCCTGGCAATTTCGAGAATCTCGCTAGTTGCCTCACTACTAAATCAACGTCCAGTCTCGTCTGTAGTAAATGAATCATCGCTCCTTCCATCGATGCAAATTTGAAACCGAACTCCCTTTCCAGTTCTTTCACCTCCATTTCATCTTTGGCTTCATCCTCCCTTGACAACGGGTCCCCTGTAGGAACCTGTCTCCCATTTCTATTCGCCCTCCTATTCCACACCCCGTGTTTCACCAACTGCCTCTCTATATAGTCCTCTTGTCCTATTGACCAGCCCCCTGTATCATTCCGTTTCACCGACCATCCTGTAAATATATGAAATCCCCGCCTGCCCCTCTCATCTTCTTCGTCTCCATCTATCCTCCGGAATGATACTTTATTTTCTCCATACTTCTCTTTAAGTCCCTTTAACAATTCCTCCACCATTTTCCCTCCCTGTGTGTCCCCCGTCATCATGTCATCCACATGCAGTAGAATCATACTCACATCCTTACCTTCTACCTCCCCAGATTCCCCCTGCCTGGGGATCGATCTGAAGAATAACCCCTTGTCGTAGGCTTTCCCAAGACAAGTATACCCAAGTTCCTCCAACGATTTCCTCAGCGTCTTATACCACATTGCTGGCGCCTCCCTGCATCCATAAATATACCCTTTCAGTCTGAACATCTCCGTTTCCGGACCAATAAGCTCCTCCTTATAAAAAATCGGGTGCGGTTTCGCAAATATATATGTGGCAGCGTCCACCTTCGCATTCAAAAACGCTGCTGTAAAGTCGATCTGATATAGAATCGAAATTCCTAAAGCGCTCGCGATTGCGTAGAACATTCGCTTAGTTAATGCAGAGCTCGTGGGTGCAGTCGTAACTATTTGTTCCCCACGCCTCGGTCCAGTGGGATCAAATCGGGGTTTCATTCCCTTTGCCGCCACATCTGTTACCACAATCCTCGTCTTATGCTTCGAAGTGAATGTGTCATGTTCCGCATCACCTATCGTCATCAATTTTACCGTCCGAACTGCTATTGTAGAATAATTCCTCGCCCACGGATTTTCCTGTCGAAATTGTCTCCATTGTTCTCCTGTCCACAACTCTACACTCCCTAAAAGTGATATTGCTTCTTTCTTGTCGCCCTGCCTCACCTTCACGTCTATCCCCGCTCTGTGCACTAGTTCATTTTTTAATTTATCCTCCATCTCCGCTTCCACTGACCCTGGATGTGCTACCGGGCTTTCTTTATCTAAATCCGCCTTTATCGCATGTCCCATCGTTTCCACCCAGTTTTCCGCGTCCCCCCCCGGCCCCATTTCCGTCGCCGAGTAGTCCATCGATTTCTTCGCTCGTTCATCCAGTCCATCGTATTTGGTCTTCATCATTTCCAATTCCCTCTTCTTAGACTCCTCTATATCCACCGGACTTTTGAGTTGTCTCTGGAACCTTCGCACTCCCTCCTCGAATTCCCCTTCCGTCTGTCCTTCCTCCTCCTTTTCCCCTTCTGTCTGCGCTATCATCATCATAACCGTTTCCTTAAGATCTTTTCTCCCATTTTGGTGCTGTTTCTCCCATTCTTGTTCACTCTCTTGCTGACGTTGGATATCCCCTCTTATTTCCCTTTTCATCTCCTCCAGTTCCGCTCGCACCGATTCTATTTTACTCCACATTTCTCTCTCATTATCCTCCTCCGACCCCAGATCCCGTACCCCTTTGTCAATCCGATGTATCTCCGTTCGAATTTGTCGCACCGTTGTGTCTATCGATTCTTTTATCGTCTCCTCTTCTGTATCTATCTCTTCTCCTTCCGCCCGTCCCCAGAGACAATTCACCCCATCCGTTGCTCCCACCTCATAGTCGTTTATTTCCTGCTGCTTATCCCCATCTCGCAGTTTACTTTCCAGATACCATCGTACCGTCATAGCACTTGCCTTCGTCTGTCTCCGCCCCGACCTCCGAAGATTAGGATACTTCGTTCGTAAATCTTCCTCATTTTTATCCCGACTCTCTCTCCTTTTCTCCACCCTCCCCTGTTCCCTCTGTATTACTCGCAACATCTCGACCGAATTTTTCAACTGTCTCAGCTGCTGTGCCTGCACTTTCAGCTCCACCTCTCTTCTCTTTTGTTTCTCAGCATCCGCCCTCTCTTTTACTTTCTGCCTCTTCTTTTCCTTTTCCCTCTCCAACCGTTCCTTCTTCCCCTCCTCTCTCTGCCGTCTCCTTTCCTCTTCTTCCACCTTCCTCTCCGCTGTTCTCACCGCTTTCAGCTTCCTCCTCTCCGCGTCTTGTGCCTTCTTCTCCTTTCTCTCTAAAATATTTATCGCCCGTTTCTCTTGGTCTGCTATCCTCTTTACCGCCTTCTGTTTATCCTGTTCCCTCATTGCGTCATATATTTCAAGAGCTTCTTGCACTCGTTGTACCTCTTCATCCACAGTATTCTCCTCTATATTTTCGTCCGTCACTACCCGCATCTTACTCCCCGTCAGTTCATCCAACACAACCTCACGCATGTATTTCTTATCTGCGTAAACCATATCCTTTGATCTCAGTCCGCTTGCAAACATTTTAAACATAGGACTGCTCTGAGTTGGTTCTGAGGCAAACTCGTCATCAAAGCTCAACTTCGACACCACATGTACCGTGTGAAAAGGATTCGGAATTTCCTTTCCCTCCTCATCAGTATATTTACTTCCCAATGAAATCAAATTCCTCGGGCTAACTCCCTCAGTATATCTCACTCTATACAGACCTACATCTGCCGTTCCCACATATATAGCTTGTCTAGCTCGTGGATCCAACTTATGTCTATCCGTCTTCTTGTCTGGTTCGGTATACACGTAGCATGGTGTTCCGAACGTCCGACAATCCCCCCTGTGCGGTCTAGTCCTCCTTCTCAGTATAAACGGTGATATGGCTGGGATCGGACCTCGTAGCATCGCGTCCGCTTCCCTTTCCGTCATACCACTCTGATCTATAAACCGCTCCACCATAGCTCGAACTTTCCTGTCTCCGAACGGTCTCACTGACCATTGAAATGGAAAGTAATATTCCGCTACATCTGACCACAATTCCTGTGGTAAATCTGCCATATACAGACACACCCTGATCATCTCACCCACTGCTTTATTTATTCTCTCCGCAGCGGCATTCATCTCGCTTGAATAAGCCGCTACTTTCTGAGTTCGGATCCCATGTTCTGCTAACTTGGTTTCCAGGTAACCAAACTCATTATCCATCCTTATATGAGTCTGATCTCCCCGAGATACTCCGCTCCTGTACAGTTTGTTCGCCATCTCAACAACTGTCGATTTCTCTCCACCCCCTCTTTCCATCCCCATTTCACTTCTTTCTCTCATTTCTCTCCCTCCCTGCGCCAACCGAATTATTTTCGGTAACACTTTCTTCATTACTTCCTCCTTTTTCTTCGTCTCGCAGATAATCACCTCCGTCTCCCCCGATCCCAGATCGGTAAGAATGACCGCAGTCGTTCTCCCATACATATCTGGCTTATTCACAACCAGTCTATCCATCACCAAGTAAGCTCCCGGACTTGCCACTGGTCTCTCGGAGGTCTCCTTCATAGCCTTCATCTGTATTTTGTGGTTGCTCCTTCTTACTGTTGGTTTCCTCAGATTTGCCACCTTACATCCCGGACATATCAAATTGCATGCCAGTGACTTCACTCCTCTACTCCTGTTGTAATTTATATCCCCCTCTATTAAACCCATCCTTGACATTTTCACACACTGTGGTCCCGAACAATGTGCTTTCCTGTTATGGTCTAATGCCAACCTTAACGCATCCTCCTGTGTCATTGGTATTGCAATATATGCTCTCGCTCTATATGCCGACACCGGTTTCGCCTTATCTTTTCCCTTCTTTCTCCCCTCGTCAGTCTTTCCTAACAATTCCTCCACCTTCCCGTACCATGCAATCCTTTCACCCCGTATCCCCACTCCTCCCGTATCTTGTGGTCGTTTCCCTCCAAACTCTCCCTTCACTACTACTAATCCATCCAGTTTCGTCATTTGGACGATAATTAGTACATCTGCACCCACTATCACCAGTTGTCCCTCTTTTTCTCCCCATGCCATGCATGTCAACACTTCTCCGACCGGTGTCCAGTTCTCCCTCGTCCTCATAACCCTCTTGCTTCCCATTCTCTCCCTCCTCAGCATCATTTCTGATCTCGGTAACCGTACAAACCCTTGCGAAGTAATATCCATCCTCTTTTCTCTCATACCGTAGAAACGTCTCGCTCCGTCAGGTGATAGTATATTACATGGGGCCTGTGGCACATACAGGGCATCGCCTTCTACGTGCACTGTCGTAGGGAGATCCCTCGACAATGGTCCATCCTCCGCATGGAACTTAAACAAACCTCCCTTGGTCGTGTAAGTGTCTCCGCCTATTCCCTCCACCTTTACCTTACCCACCAACTCATACATCTCTGCAAAATCTTCTCTATTGTTTATGATGGACATCGTCGCACCCGAGTCTACAAGAAAATTCCTATCCTCCCCTTTGACCGACTTCTTCCTACCCTCCTCCAACTGAGCTTTCGTCAGAGTCACTCGTACTGTCGTCACCACTTCCTCGTCTTGCCCCATAATCTTATCTTCTCCCCCATCCTGTTCCCCCTTTTCCCCTTCGTCAAAATACCCCTTTCCAACCACCTCCTCGAACACTTCGATATCCCCATTCACCCTTTCCTCTTCTCTATTACCATCAATCCCCAATTGTCCTTCCTGTCCCTCCTCCTCATCTCTGTCTTCTCCTCCATCCTGTTCATCCTCTCCCAGTTCCTGGAACTGCATCGTCGTCTCTTCCTTCAATTTGACCTCGACCTTTTCTAATCCTGTCTCCACATCTCCCATCGTCGGCCCTTTTTCCGACAAACCCCTATTTCCCTTTGTCCTCTTCTGTACTATGGTCCACCTATCCGTCATGGAATTTCTCATTGCCTGCTCCATCTCATCTGTTATAAATTCCCCTGCCACTTGTGCCATATTCCCTTTAACAGTATCTTTACAGACTTCCCCTCTCCTCTCCTTCTCTCCCCCAATTTTTACATTTTCATTTATCCCCTGTTCCTCTCCCTTTGTTTCTGTTTTTGTTTCTGTCTTTTCTCCCTTCCCCTTTTTCCCCTCTCGTTTTACATTAGTTTCTCCTCTCTTCCCGCTATGTCTCTCTCTTCCCTCTAATCTAACATTTCTTTTCCCCTTCGCTCCGATCTCCTTATATCTCTCTATCCCTGGAGATTGGAGCCTTCGTTGTCATTTCGGTTTCTGTGGCCCCCTCGGTTGAGGGTGCTGTGGCCCCCTCGGGTACTGATTTTGTGGCCCCTTCGGTTGCGAATTCTGTGACCACCTCTGGTTCTGACTCTGTGTCCCCCTCTGCTGCGAATTAGGGTTCTGTGACCCCCTCTGCTGCAGATTCATACTCCTCGCACTTGTTTTCGGTCTCATAAGGTTAATTGCCTCCGATACGTGGTAATGTTCTGCCCACTGCCGCATATTATCTCCTAGCACCTTTACCTCCTTACGCACCCTCTCATACATCTCCCGGAGGTTGACATCCTGTACCGTCAGTTCGTCCATATCCAACTGAGGGAAAATTCTATCTTCATTCCATGGTCCCTCCATGTCCCCCTTCTCTTCAATCCCTTGGCTGGCCTGTGATATTAGTGACGATAAAGCTTTGTCCATGTTTTTCCAATAGAAACATATCTGATCCCGCACTCGTAGCTTTGTTCCCACTAGAGTGCATAACGCGACTATCTCAATGAAGGTGTTCTCCACCGTTTCCAAGTCTCTATTTGCGTTCTCCCTCCATAGTCTCCCCAACAAAGCATTTACCATTTTCTGCTTGTCTTCCTTGTTAAAGTGTTGCGTTTTCAGGTGACTCGGACTCCGGATCGTCCGTAGTTGTTTCACCAACTTATGCGCCGTATCCGCCTGCTTATCATTTGGTCGATATACATCTTCCTCCGAAAGGTACTCTCCCCGGAGTAACTTCGCTACAATCTCCCCCGTGACCGGCTCTCCGTCTGTTTTGCATTTGTCCTCGATTTCATCCGCTGCCTGACCCAAGACTCTACCCAGGTTAGTCTCCTCCGAATTTGCCGGCACCATCATTGTCTGAGCTATCTCTGTTAGGGTTATTACTGCCCTCTGATTGCCTTTGGTGCAGTGGTCGGTCGTTTGACCAAGCGAAGTCTCTAAAATCCTATCCTTTGCCTTGTTCTTTACAGGGCTCGGTGATTCAGGTCTCGTCTCAGCACCCGGTGATCTAACTCCCTGCGTATCTCCTTGCATATCCTCTTTCGCAATCGATATCAATATCTTCTTCCACGCATCGATTACCACATCCATCTGAAACGCCTGCATCTTCTCAGGCAGCTGAAGAACTCCCTTATATTTATCCATACTCGTATCAATCGCCTTCTTGACATCTGGATCCTTCGTATATTCTTTAAAGAATAGTTCTCCACCATCTAGCACCTGCCCTTCGTCCACGCACTTTACCATCTCTATGACGAGTCGTCCCACACCGCCATTTAAATTAACATTACTATTTTGACATTCTTCCCACAACCTTTCCAGATACTTTCCCCCCCCATCTCCGTCACTCGACCCCTCCGTTCCCACGTTTACACTCTGTCCATAAACAGGTGATGTTTCCATCGACACCTCCGCTCCAATATCTCCACTAGTTTTATAAACAGGTGGTGTTTCCATCAGACCACTCATCTCTTTCTCTCCCTTCCCTGTCTTTCTTTCCCCCCCCCCCCCCCCCCC
>ERZ651776.3022-NODE-3022-length-17392-cov-4.612532_pt1 | contig 17392 bp, 13 predicted proteins | sample MGYA00514761_ERZ651776 | MGnify/ENA metagenome assembly ERZ651776 | reverse complement strand
CCCGGTCTCTCCCTCCGCCTAAATATTTCGCCCCCCCCCCACCTCGTCCTCCACCACCTCGTCCCCCCCCACCCTGTCCTCCACCACCTCGTCCTCCACCCCCCCTTCCCCCCCCTTGTCTCTGATCCACAAACTGCTTCCACCTTCCCCCCCCAACACTCTGGCTGAAATCAACCTTAATCCTTCTATCATCCACCAGCGCATTATCCATCTTAAAATAGGCTTGTGCGCACTTCTCCGGTGTCGAGAATTCTACGAATGCGAAGTTCAACGAGTCCCCGGTCTTGGTGTCGCGGACGATGTGCGCCTTGCAAGTCTCATCAAACCTCGAGAAAATAAGTTCCAGGTCTTCGTCACTGGTGTAAGGGTTCAGCTTGGCGACGAACAGGACGTTCTCCTTCGGTTTGACGTTCGCCGAGGGCAAATCTCCGAGCATTTCCAGGACGACTGCCTGAGATTTGGCCGTTTTAACCCGCTCTTTCTCCTCCTTTGAGGCAGCGTCGACGTCATTGTCACCGTCACCGTCACCGTCACCGTCACCGTCACCGTCATCGTCCAGACTCTCGCCGGCATTAATCCTGATTTCGACGACCTCAGACGGGTGTCGACCACCTTCGTACACGGGGCTCTGGCTACCGCGGGAAGATAACCAGGACTTGAACCCCTCCATCTCCCCAATCCACCCCCCGGAACTTCTCAACTCATCCCTACGTCTCCGACATTCTTTTTTTCCTTCCTTTTCCTCTTCCTCTTCCTCTTCCTCTTCCAACCCATGCCAAGGATCGTATACCACGACTGTGTGCAGAATTCTTACATCTTGGTATGGTCGACCTCCGCTATCGCAGTACGCTGAGTTTAGCTTGTCTAACACGCCAGATGAGTCCTGAATTACGCGACCGAAGGGGATGGGAATATCCTTGGGATCATTGAAGTAGTTATCCAATCCATCAGAAGGACGGGAGGCACCGAGGGTTATTAGGAACTGGGACTGGTTCGTGTTTGGTGTGTTGTTGATGGCGACGGGATAAAGAACGCCCGGTAGTCGCAGGTCCTCGCGGGAAGGACATTTAAATTTGGCCGGTTTGGGGTCGGAGGGGATGAACCGTCTTCCGTCCAAGGTCTCCGTCTCCCCCACGCCACGCATCAAGCCAAGAGCGCACACACCTCCTGATCCATTCCCCGTGCTCTCTCCGCCTTGGCAGAACCGAGACTGGACGACATTCCAGAGGAGGGTGGAATTGTAGTATTTCGCAGAGCAAAGGGCTAAGAAATTCCTGGCAAACGGTGACGAAGGGTTCAGTGAGAGTAAAAGCGGGCCAATGTCGGTCTCTAATAGTACTGACATGTCGAGATGGAGTCTTATATTTTGGATTTACTGGCTTTGTTCATGTGCTTACTTTGATTTCGGCGAACACACTCTTATTTTTTCTTACCTGCCATTTAGTGCCCTTGCGATCTCTTTGATTACCTCATTTTCGTCACCACTGTAACGCGCGACCGCGGCGTGCCGTTGTATCACTTTTACCCATATATATAATCCCCCCCTCTTCTTCAGAGACTAAATATCCTCGCGATCGCTTTCTCTAATATTGATCATCATTGGCCCCCCTTCTAGCCCCCCGGCCCCCCGACTTCCTCAGAACGATGCGATCGCGAAATCCTCTCCTCGTTCCTCCGGGGATCGAAGAAGACAAATATTTTAACCTGCCCCCTGCCAACTCAAGGGGGAGGGGGAGAGGGGGGAATATGACTACAGTGTTGTTGGTTATCTGTGTCTTGTTTCTCGGTGGGAATTATATGATAATGGAAAATCCGACGGGGGAGAATCCGGTTGGGGAGAATCCGATTGGGGAGAATCCGATTGGGGAGAATCCGATTGGGGAGAATCCGATTGGGGAGAAAGTGAACGAGAACAATTATCAAAACAATTATCAAACACAAACAAAAATGGAAGACAGGAGCACTAGCAGCACAAGCAGCACAACGTCAGTTTCAGTTACCTCGTCGGGAGACGATCTCCACCTAGTATTCTCGACCGATTGCAGCCCGTTTCAGACGTGGCAGTCGTACCTTCTTTTCCACCGCGCTATGACAATAAAGCAGACAGGTAAAATCACCAGGATCGTATCCGGGTGCGACGCGAAGAAGGGTGAGCGAGAGCTGCTGGAGACCTGGCACGAAACGTTCATTGATCCGATGTCGCCGTCGCCGGGTAGGTTCAGCGTCCACTTCACCCCGAAATTCGACGGCACCAGCGAGGACGGAAAGTCGGGCAAGACGTATTCTTTCTTCAACAAGCCGTTCGGGTTGTTGCACTGGCTGGAGAATGGTATTGGTCTGGACTCTGAGGGGGCGCTGAATGACGAGGATATTATCGTCGTGCTGCTGGATCCGGATCAGCTTATAATGGACCCGATTGTGAACGATTTTTCGGGCAAAAGCGTGCAGATCCCATCGAGGGTGGAGAAGGCCTGGGGAGGGAGGGCCAAGATTCCCACCAAGGTAGTGCATGGTACGCCGATCAGTCAGCACTATGGTTTAGGCGCACAGTGGACGGAATTTGACCTAACCACGATAACGGGCACGGGCGATTCTCCAGCAGCCAAAGTGAGCAACTCGGACGCCAGTAACTTCTACCCCGTCGGTCCGCCGTACCTGATGACGGGCCGCGACGCCCTCTCCATCGCCAGGAAGTGGTCCGAGTTCGTCCGACCGACGAATAAGGAGTATCCCCATTTGCTCGGCGAAATGTACGCCTTTTGTATTGCGTCGGCGCACCTCGGACTCAGGCATGTGCTCGTGGACAGTTTGATGGTTTCCAACGTTGATGCTTGGAATGCGGAAGGGTGGGGTATGATTGAGGACATTGGTCGGAGTGATATTTGTGATGTGGATAAATACGGAGATAAGGCGCTTCCTAATGTTCTACATTTTTGTCAGGTCTATAGAGTTGGGGAATTTGCATTCCATAAGGTAAGCACAAGCAGAATGCAAGCACAAGCCGTCAAGCGCCATCAAGCGCCACCAAGCGCCATCAAGCGCCATCGTCCATCCTAAAGCAATGACAAAACTCCAAAAATGCCAACACTAATGCGCCATCGACCTCCTTCGTCTTCGCGACGTTGCACTCTCAGCGACAATTGCCGAAAGATATTTTCAGCTGCTCGCACCCTCTTTTAGAGACCCCTCCCATGGATCTCGGGTTAGCAAATTACAAGACGCAAGGTCAGAAAAACGGTAAACCGCGAGACAACGTAGAGATAAGTGCTAAGGCTTCGTTGGGAAGCGCTTTCATGCTTTGCAATCTAATTTCGGCGATCAATGAGGCGTCCCGTTATTTCAAAGAACACCATTGCCAAGGGGAGGAAGTTAATCTAGAAGAAACATGGAATCATTACAAGATACATGACCAAGGAAAGAAGTGACCAGTAAGGGTTTAAAATAGGTAACAAATCATCACGGAAATTAACGGTTTTGATGTGTGGCATGGAACAGATGGGAAGGAAACAGAATGTGATTTTGATCTAGAAACAAAAGGAAGAAAATATTTGAAATTGAAATTGGACGCTGAATCGAATGAATCTTTTCATCGTCAGCCGACTACCTAACTACTCAGTCAAATTTCAACTTACACAACCTACAGAATATCTCCTCGTGCTTTTTCTCTGGCTGTCACCTGCTCTTTAAAACGCGCCTTGTCTTCATCATTTAAATGAGCGAGGTCGCCCAAATCCAAACCCAACTGCTTTCCAGTCCAATCCATGATAGCCTTGGTCTTTCCGAAACCGGAAAAATATTTAAATGGTGGCTCCCTGGGTCCCCTGCCAAAGAGCACAAGCCGAGGTAAATTGCCTAAATCCAACTCTCTCATCCTTGCGCCTAAATATTCTGCCCACTTTTCGTCGTCCCCCAAATCTAGTTCAGCCACCGAGATGTCGATGCCAAGCTCGTGAAACCTCAATCCGACATGCTTATAGTACACGGCGAAATTGGCGCACAGCTCGCAGTTCTTGCTCGTGTGAATCATCAAAAGAACCTTTTTACTTTCGTCCATGACGAACGCCTCGAAATTATCCACAGTCACCTTTGCAATGTGGAAATCCTCCTCGCCATCCGTAAACCGCTCAGCTATTCCCTTCTCAAATTTGAAAGCATTTCCCTTGTAAGAGCGAGTGATCGGGTACATTTTGTTCGACACTGCCTGGAGACTTTTTCCTATCGATTCGCTACTCCCTCCTGAAAGAACTTGTGCACAAAATTTTTTAATTGTATCCCTATTCATTGGGCTGTCATTGGGAAAAATTGCTCCAAGACCATGCTGGCTATTTACAGCAATTGCTGGTAAGTTATCGCCCCCCTCTTTTAGTCCTAACATCACCATCTGCGAGCTATGTATGTTGCCGGGCGCGACAACGAACCCCAGCTTGTCCCTGAGCTCGTCGGCAACATACTGGAACTCGCGAAACAGGTTTTCGTTCAGCACTCCCCCGGAGTGTGACTGTTCCCCCTCCACAAAGAGCATGATAATCGGCAAACCCTTCCGCTCCATTGCCTTCAATTCTCTCGCGTTAGTAAGAAAAATCATGCTTTCAACGCTTTCGTCCCTTGCCCACTTTTGTACATCGTCGTCAGTGTCCAGGTAAAAGGTTGACGAGGGATTTGAGAGGGCGGCCACGGGTGTCATGGCTTCATTATACTTCTTCCGGTAAATGTTCACGCTTGGTGTCCTCTGAATTACTCCTGCACTCCTCATCTCCGCGACTACGTCCTCGTCTTTTACAGCGCCGACAAAAACATTGCCGATCGGCTGCATTTCTCTGGCCAGCTCAAGGAAATCCTCGTATTCATCGATTTCCATCGACTCCGGTGACCTGAAGAATCCTATTAGAAGGATTACTGTATAGGAGGAGGCTGAGAAAGGCTGATCCTCTTGTTGCTGCAGTTGCTTTGCACTATCGTCTTGTGAATTTGTGATGAAATTGCGCCCATTTTGTACCCAAAACTCCTCAACCCCAACCTTTCCCACCAAATCAGTGACCCCACCCTCAATTCTCATCTTCGTAACCCACTCCATTATGCTCCCCGCCAAGTGTGCCCCTTCGTAGCGAAACGGTTTCTTTTTCTTGAAAAAAATGAGAGCTGGCACATCGACCACTCCATAGCGTCGAGCAATATCAACCTCTTTGGCCACATCAACACGGATGAATTTTATCCCTTCAGTTTGAAGCGCTTCTGCAACCTGGACGTAATCTCCTTCCGGGCCTGCACACCTAGCGCATGAAGAGCTGGAAAACCCCACCAAAACCTCCTTCTCTTTTCGAACCATGGGGCCAAAATCCTTTCTCGTTGCATTCATAGTTCCTGCCTCAAGCTGGTAATAAGTGTGATCTTGGTTGTGGAGAAGTACCGAACAATCGTCCCCGCCGTAATTCGGTTGGCATGTGCATACGAAATTTTTGCAACTTCCATGGCCGTTGCACCCGTTGAAACAGATATCAGATGATGCAACTGAGAGGATAAGAAGGAGAAGAACGAATCTGAAGACCATCGTCATGTATTGAATTAGTGCGAGTAGAGGGTCTCGCTTGCCGGTGCTAGGTATCGATAATTGACAGCATCAGGCAAAACGAGCAGCAATCTCTAAAACACTGCAGAAAGATAAAAAGTAAATTAATCGTAAATTCCTCTGCTCTAGTTTAGCCTGTTGACGGACATCCTTTCAAAAATAAGCCAATACCACTCATTTCAATGTTTAGAGTTACTGCGATTCGCTATGTGAAATCACCTTTTCAATCCCTTCCTTCGGCCCTCAAGCAATACCCTATCCTCCGCTTACGACCTACTGACTGGGGCGAGATGGACGCTTTTGGTCACATCAACAATGTGACCTATCTCAAATATTTTGAGACGGCTAGAATATGTCATTTCCAGCAGATGATGGATAAGGTGATCCAGTCACATCCCGACTACCCAACCGATGAGTTTCTTCATGGGACGGGAATTGGACCAATTTTGAAACATACTGAATGCCGCTACAAATGGCCTGGTACTTATCCCGATGATTTGGTTGTCGGCAGCAAAATTGAAAAGGATTCAATAACAGAGTTTGAATTCAAGCAGGAATACATCGTTTTCAGTAGGACAACAGAGCGAACGCTGGCCACTGGTTCGGGCTTAATTGTTTCTTTTGACTATAAAAAAGGCGAAAAAGCACCTATTCCACCAGAAATTCTCAATGTCTTGAAGAATGAAGACTATGATGAGAAACGATTTTTCTGAGTGTGAAGTGAAACGACAATTCAACGACACACTACTAATGTAATGGTACAGTTTAGAAATAAAAACCATAATTGTGGAAGCAAATCTATCATTTCTGTCGAAAATGGGGCCGTCATGTTCTTATGTCATTTAGCAGTTCTCTTTCTCCCCTCAAATTATCTAGCCCGAGATTTAGTGGGGGTCCTTTGAGGCATCATAATTCTGTGTCGCAAATGTGTGTGAGAGCGGAAGTCATCGGTGATCTCTAGCGTAGCGTAGTGCGCCGTTCCAAGCTCTAATGCGCAGCTCGCCACTGTAGCTTTAAACCTCACCTTGTAAAAATTATCCACCCGGTTGTTGTGGGGAACCTGAACCGAATACCGCCAGCCCATACCGGCGATGATGCCAAGGCCGACACCAATGCAGGCTTCGCGGATAAGGGTTTGCAAGGGGTGCATGTTTGCTACGGAGAGGAGGGGAGTGTTAGTTTATGGGGTAATGGGTTCTTGGGAACCTCTTGGTCAAAGCTTCGGGGTGGGATCAACAGGAGAAGGATACAACAAATATGGGGGAGATTATTCACACGCAGAGCCCCTTCCTTGCAACGAGTCTACCCATAGGTGCTCCAAGTAAGGGCGAGGAGATCCAAGAGCGACCAAAACAATTAGGATCGGGGCTTAGCAATTGGCAGCTCCGAAAGATGAGGTTGACGGCATTCCAAAGGGAGGTGGTCTAGGAGACAAAAGTGTTCGCCTAAAGGTCCGACAAAGCGCGTTCATATCCACGAGGAGGGCATCAATTGTAATGGGGGGTAGTACCTTAACAAAGTTTTCGGGGACTTCGCAGTGAACGATCAATTTCCTCGCCCATAAAAAATAGGCCAGAAAGCTTTTTTTTGTGCTAAAAAAGTCATATCCTCCGTATTCTGTGTCGAAAAGCGATGTTGAAGGTGAAAAATAACATGATCTGTGTATTTAACTTCCTGAGCTGAACCCCACTGCCAACGTCGTTCTCATCATGGCAACAGACCTAGACAAGGAGCTTGCGAAGGCCCTCCGAGGACCATCGTTCTTTGACAGAGTTATGAGTCAAGCGCGTAACCTCCTGGAGCCGATGGGCTGCTACTTCTCGATTCCCCCGTATCAACCTGATGACCAGGAGTGGGAAATTACCTTCAGAGCCTTGGGTTTGGATGAGAAAACTATAAAAATTTTCTGGAAAATATTCTACAAAATGAACAAGTCACACGACGGTGAGGTGTCCATCATCGAGTTTTTAAATTTTTTCAATCTAGACCGCACGACGTACGCTGCCAAGGCGTTCGGATACTGCGACACAGTCGGTGGGGGAGAGATGGACTTCTTGGAGTTCATTGTGAGTGTTTGGAACATGTGTACGCTTTCGCCGGAGACGCTCACAAACTTCACCTTTGACCTTTATGATCTGGACGATGATGGAGAGCTTGGATACGACGAAATGGAAACGATGATCAAGGAGTTGTATGGATGGAAATGGGAAGACAGTATGCTGGCAAAGGAGTGCCTCAGGGAGATGATGTTGACCTCTGAGAAGTATCAGGGCGCGATCCCCCAAGATGCCTTCGTGCGGTTTCAAAAGCACCACAGTATGCTGCTATTTCCGGCGTTTTTGGTTCAGAGAGCCGTGCAGGAGGGGGTTATGGGGGTGAAATTTTGGGAGGCAAAAGCCAAGGAGAGGGCCAAACCTGTGAAGCACGGGGAGAAGAGGTGAGAAGCGGAGTGAAAGGTTGGGTTAAAAAAATAATCATATCTATTACTGACTTACAACTAACAATCGACCCCCCACTGTGAATAAACATAGGTTTGACCGTCGGCACGTGCAGTCAATCCTCAGAACGTACAAAACCGGTTCTGCGGCAGCGATACTAACCCATACTGGAGACCCAAACGAAGGTCTCCGGCAATGGATGGAGAAGAAAAATGCCCCAGTAGAGAGGGATCACGATGCCATCAAAGCTGAGATCGCCAGGCTACGGGGAGAAAAGCTGACGAAGATTGCAACATGGAGAAGGCTCAAGAACCCCAAAAAGCGGGAGGCGTATCGTCAAGAGCTCATCAAGGAGAAGAAGGAGAAGGCATTTTGGGACGCAAAGAGAGAGGAAGAAAGGTTGGTTGCAGAGCAGAAAGCGGCTGAGGATCTACAAGACAATAAGATCGCAATAGTGAAGAAGATCAAGAGAGGGGAGAAACTGGAGGAGGAGGAGGAGTTCCTTGCTCAGAATTATGATTTGTACAATGCCGCCATCGCGGGGAGTGAGTACGCTAGGCTGCTAGCGTTGGAAGAAAAAGAGGCGGGAGATCGACGGAAGAAGGTCAAAGAGAAGGAGTTGGAGAGGATTGAGGGGATTCGGAGAAGGTATTATGATGAAGGGGATAGCCTTTCGCAATTTGATGAGGACGAGCAGGAAATCGTCAATTTGCTTACAGAAAACGGCGGAGTAATACCGAGTAATTTTGCTATGGAAGACGGAAATGCAGACGACCAAGAGGAGAAGGAGGGAGAAGCAAAAGAAGCTGAATCAGACAACAAAGGAGATGAAGGGGAGGAACAGGAACAGGAAAATGAGGAGGAAAAAGAAGGTGGTGAACAGGAAGCTAAAACCGAAATCAAACCAGTGCTAATTGGAGAGGACGGAAACAGAAATATGGAAATTGTCGTAGCCCCCGGCAACGATATCGTCCCTCTCCCTAAGTTGGATTCATCGATTACCGGTCTGCTCCCAAGTATCACCTCAACTTCCTGTTCCAACATCATTATCCTCCCAAACAACAAACGCATTGAGCTATCTGCAACCAACGGTCGCGTCAAGCGACCCCGTCGGACGAGGAGCATGGTAGAGGGGAAATGGAACGATAGACCGAATCCAGCAAAGGTGGCCGAGAAGCAGAGGGAGGAAGATGAAGCAAGGGAAAAACTGCGAGAGGAAAACAACGAGACACCGGGGGCTCAGAGCAAACATAGCAAAAGAAGTGAGAGGAGTGCAAAGAGGGCGAAGAAAAAAAAGGCCAAAAGCCACACTTGGGCAAAGAGGAAAGCAGAGAAGAAGGAGGAAAAGAAGCAGATGAAAGAAGCGAGGAGCATGATGGGGGACGCGCGGATCGCCCCTGAGACGATGTAGTTTATCGGAGTTATTTATGAGGAATAGAGAGGAGTTTAGTGGAATATTTTTTCAATCTAATATCTACCCACAAGCATTACAAGCATTATCAGGCAATTTATCTCCGAGTATAGGTTTTTAGGTATAGGTTTTTCAAACAACTGAAATCAAATCTCAAAGCCATCGTATTCTCTTGCCCCATTCCCAGCACCATAATTACCCCATCCGTGGTCCCCCTCTTTGTAGTAATCCATGGGATATCCATCCTCTTCCTTGTACCATTTGCTCTCCCCGACCATGACTTCAAGTTCGTAGACCGTGAGCACCGGCCGGTGAAAGAAGTGTCCCCAATCGACAGAAAGCCTTGGGCAAGCAATCTGCACCCAGGCATCAGCGGCGGGCATCAAGGAAAGCTTTTTAGGTAGGATCTCCGAAAGCAGCACGACGAAAGACCTAAGCCCGCGGTTCTTGAGCAGGGACTTTACCCGGCAGAGAATCGCGGGGTTTCCTTGCCGTCCCAACGTTCCGAGGACAATGCCGATTGTCTTTGCTTCTTTGGCTTTGAGTATTGCTTCGTATCGAATCTTCCTCATCTTTGCTATGTCGTAGCTCTCCTCTGTCAAAACTTTACTATAGGGATCGTATTTCATTGCTCGGCACCGGGGATTGGCAATCATCGCCGCCTCTAAGTGAAACCGACCGTCAGCGATGAACAAAATCACTTGATCTTTGCCACCCTCCGACTCTCCTTCAATGAACAAATTGTTGGGGCTCGTGCAACCAAGAACCTCACCGGGACTGAGGGGCTTCGCCTGGGGAACGTTCGTAATGAACCCGGCGTCTCGAAGAGCTTCATTGGACTCGGCGATGGCAGACCTGAATTGGACTGTACCCATTATATTTATACGGAGAGGGGGAGAGAGGGTGGAGAGAACGCAGGAGACGAGGTGCTCATAATCAACCCGGATCTGTGTTTAAGTATTAAGTGTTAAGTGTTAAGCTAGGAGTTAGAGAAAAGGCTCGGCTCCATACTGCGAGCGACATACTGCTCACCTCAACAAAAACATACATCGTCCTGACCTTGGTCTTCCCCACAGGCACCAAACAGCTGTGCCCATAATGAACCAGAAATTCGACTCCCAGTTCCCTGGCACTCAGATCATCCACACAGCACGCGCCATAAGTGACGTCACCCATTACATAAATCTGGTCAATACTGGTGGCCGTGAATCGCTTGATGATATCTGACAAAATTGGTCCATACATTAGGAGTCCCTCAGGCATCTGGAGGGCAATTACTGAATATTTGTTCGTCGTTATGGTGTGAATCGTCTTGTAAACCTCGAAATTATACGAGGAGGGGAGAGAGCGCATCGCCTGGGCGAGGTTCGGATCGTTCAATAGCGAATCAGGAATCGGATTCCTCGGGCGTCGGACACGCCGAACTCGGGGCTTGGGCTTTTGTTTCGTGGTAGTGGCGATCGCGCTTTGTGTACGGGTTGCGCTACTGTCATCAATTGGTGGGACTGGCGGGGAGGGAAGAGGGGCTTCCATTACAAGATTGGTTTAGAGCAGGCGAGAAGCACAGAAGAGCCTCCTCGTCTAAAAGAGGTTGTATGGCGAAAATCCCCAAAATGCGCTACTCCGCGCGCTATTGTACTGAAAATGCGTAAAAGTGATTAAAACGTGAGAAAAACGCTTTTAGGTTTAGAGTGAGAACGTTCTTTTAGCAGCAGCGCCTGGAAAGCCATTGAATTACATTACCCCTCTCCAACTGTTTGAGTTAGCTTAGGAGCCTTACCATGACCGACTACGAGCCAAAGAACATCATGATAACGGGCGGGGCCGGTTTCATTGCCTCACATGTAAGAAAATCAACACACACGAAATTTTCATTTTTAGATTTTTAGTTTGGGGTGCATAGCTGGATGAACGAAAGACCATTTGAGGGTTAGAGCTCGCGGCCGTGCAACGGTTTATTTCTTTGATCATCGGCTACCCGCTGAGAAGACAGAATTGCCACCTCAACTCTGTCTTTTGTTTTTCCTTTTGTGGGTGTTGTATTTGGTGTTCTTTTCAAACAGAGCACGTGCTTGTCGGGCACCGCGCAGATAATAATGACCGACTGCGCATCTTGCTAACCTCCTTACCAACGCTTTGCAGGTTGTGATTCGCTTTTGCCAGATGTACCCCAACTACAATATTGTGAACTACGACAAGCTTGATTATTGCAGCTGCATCGATAACCTTGACGAGGTTAAGTATTTGCGAAACTACTCATTTGTTAAGGGTGATATCTGCTCCTCGGATTTCGTGTCTCACGTGCTGGACAAGTACGAGATCGACACCATCCTGCATTTCGCTGCTCAGACTCATGTTGACAACTCCTTTGGTAACAGCTTCCAGTTCACAAAAAACAACATTTATGGGACTCACGTTTTGCTTGAGAGCGCTAAGGTGAGGTATTTTCGCAAACGCATTCGTTCGTGAAAGCACACACAATCTCTTGCTATGCCTGACTAACTGTAATTGCCCCACTCAACTCATTCACATTCCTTGTCTGCAGATTTATGGGAAGATCAAGAGGTTCATTCACGTGAGCACCGACGAAGTCTATGGTGAGGGAGAGACTATGGACGCAGATCCTATGAAGGAAGAGCACGTTTTGGAGCCCACCAACCCATATGCTGCCACCAAGGCTGGCGCAGAGTTCCTAGTGAAGTCATACCACCGCTCTTTCAACCTGCCTTGCATCATCACCCGCGGCAACAACGTTTACGGACCCCACCAGTTCCCAGAGAAGATGATCCCCAAGTTCGTGAACCAAATTATGAGGGGAATGAAAATCACCATGCACGGTGACGGGTCCAACACTAGAAACTTCCTATATGTCAAAGATGTGGCCAGCGCATTCGACAGCATCATGCACAAGGGACAGGTCGGTCACATCTATAATATTGGCGGTACTAATGAGCTCTCGAATCTCGCCGTCGCTAAGGAACTGATCAAGTGCTGCGGTAAGGCAGGAAAGGAAGACGACATTATCAGTTTTGTCCCTGACAGAGCCTTCAATGACCTTCGTTACACCATCGACAGCGGAGAACTCCACAAGCTAGGGTGGACGGAGGACACATCTTGGGAAGATGGCCTTAAGGAGACTGTTGAGTGGTACAAGAATAACTCTTCCCGCTATGAGAGCAGCCTTGACCAAGCCCTTGTCGCTCACCCACGGTTTGGCCTAAATACTGGAAACTCAGGCATGTAAAGAGTGACAGCAACAGCGACAATCTTGTCAATTTAACGTGCATAATTACTGCTATGGTTGTAGGGAGCAAATTAAGTAAACATCGCACAATTTACTGGAGTAAAAAAAGATTTTTCTTGTTATCGTCGAATCGCTACTACTTTGAAGCATCCCAATTTCTTGGGCATCGCTACTATCACCCAAGTCGCTCCTGACTCCTCTCGCTTCACACAAATTTCAATATGTACCCTACCAAACCTTTCTCTCCATCACCCCCGGAAGTACTCATCTTTTGCAGAAATAGACCAACGTCTAGCGAGCTAGAGTTGTCAGTATCGTACCAGCCATGTTCGATGGTGAAATCAGTTGCGAAGTAAGCAAGAGCACTAGCAAAAAGACCACTACTAGACGGACTAGAGTTGTCAGTAGGGAATTGCGCAAGTGCTGATGCGTGCTTTTCAGCCTCTGTTCCGTCAGCATTGTTGACCGCTTTATTATACTTTCTTAAAAGTCGCAGAAATAATTTCCGTAGAGTGATCCTCTTGTAGCGATCTCGAAGATAGGGCTCAACTGAGTCAAATCCAGCCAAAGCTGCTTTTCGCTCCAAGGCATCGCATTGCTCGAACACATCATCACCAAGCTCCGCACTATCAGGTAAAACCACGGACGTCAGGGAAATGCAATCAACAAACGCTTGCTTGCCCATCTGTGTGAGACTGTTAGGCAACACCACGGACGTCAGGGAGGAGCACATAATAAACGCTTGCTCACCCAGCTGTGTGAGACTGTCGGGCAGCACAACGGACGTCAGGGAGGAGCATCTAGCAAACGCTGCACCGCCCAGGTTTGTGAGACTATCGGGCAATACTACGGACGTCAGGGAGGAGCAATCAAAAAACGCATTGTTGCCCAGCTGTGTTATACTGTCGGGCAACACCACGGAGGTCAGGGAGGTGCATTCAGTAAACGCTCCATCGCCAATCTGCGTGAGACTGTAGGGCAACACCACGGAGGTTAGGGAGGAGCAACTAGCAAACGCTCCAGTGCCCACTGATGTGAGTTCGGTACATCCTTCGAGATCGACGCGCAGAAGGGATTTACATTGAAAGAAGGGAGCCTCGAGGTGTGCTCTCTCAGGTGGAAGATTCATATCCCCGATGGTGGTGATATACGTATACAACCATGTTTCATATGTACCCGGGTCCCTGATTGTGAGGATGACGGTTCCTTCACTGAGCGTCAATAATCGTCTTTTCAGGGCACCAGACCGGAGCCGATTTTTTACGTCTGTGTTAACGACAATCTCAGTCAACCTCTTGCATTTGGCCTTATGAAGTTTCCAATCACCCCCCTGACATTCCCGATTACAATACACTGCCAGCCCACACCGCCCGCATTTCTGCAGCTTGGTGGGCAGGGTCTTCTCGCCGCGACCGCAGTACCAACAGCAATGGGACTGGGTTCCAGATGCGAGAGAAAGACTGGAGATGTTTGGGGTGGCATTGTTGCTCATTGTAGGGGGGGGGAGTTCTGACAGAAAAGATCAGATGATGTCACAATTATTGCTCTTGTGAGAAGAGATATTGAGAATTAAATGGCGTGATTCTGAGCGTTAAGAAAGAGTAGGAACACAGAAATGAGGTTTTGAAGGGTGTTTGTGCAGCTAGCTGTGTTGGGAGTACGAGCATTTCTCCGAAATATCAAAATATAAATACACGAATTCCACCGTAACAACCCAACGAAACGTATCGTGCTATGCTTCTTGTCCGCCGCTTTAATGTTCTTGGGCTCCCTAAATCCTCGCGATACTTTGTCTCGGCTACAAATCCCCAATGTGGAGAGGTTGATCTGAACTCAAAGCGCTGGCGCGAGCGCTGTCAGCAATGGGACACCCAACTCAGCCGAAGGCGGCGATGCCTCCGCGCTCTGTGATGTTGGCTGGGCATATCACCAAGGGTTGGTCCCCGTCAAGAATGAAATAGACCGCACGGAGGAACCTGATTTAACCAAGGCTTTGGTCATGTACGAGAAGAGTGAGGAGAAGGGATATGCTCCAGCGAGTTCTCTTCTTGGCGATTATTATTTTTTTGGCAGGGAGAGTGAATACGAGAGGGCTAGGTGTCACTTTAACAATGTTTTGAAAAATACAGACGACTCAGAACCCGAGGATGCGTACATCCGCTCCACCTCCCTAAAGAAGCTTGGCATCCTCGACTTCCGCTCTACGGGCCGCGTTAATTCCGAACCATTCGAGTCCTCCCTAGAAGTCATCAGGAGACACTTGAAGTCGAACTTTGGCTTTTTGCTTGATCACGATCCCCCCGGTCTCTGGGAGATGATCGAGGAGGAGAATAAGCAGGTCGATGATGTTCTGGGTCTCGAAAGGAATCTGGACGGATTTGCTAAGGTCGAGGGGTGGTTTGAAGGGGACACAAAATACGAGTTAGGTGACAACACCCCCCCTAACAACAACGACGGTACACCGTCGTCAGTAAAAAACAACATCCTCGCCCTCCGAAAATATACCCTCGCCGTCCGGGACACGGAAGGTCTGGACTCTACCTTCGCTTTAGATCTCCGTCGATCATCTTTGGAAACATTCGGCGCGTCATCGTCATCCCTAGGAGGGAGCTGGGGATTGACGTACCTATCGTCGTTTTTTAGGGTGTTTGGGAACCCTCATGTTCAGAGGTCATTAAGGAGGGACGAGGCATCGGGGAAGATCACAGTTCTAGGATCGGCATTGGGAAATGCGTGTGTGTGGCCAACGGCTGCATTTGGATTCAACTCGGTGGGTTTCGATCTTCTTGGATGCTGTACGGAGAAGAGCGACGAGATTGTTGACGGTCTTCTAGGGGAGGGAGGGAGGAGAATTCGAGAGAGGGTGGAGTTCGTTAACGAGGATTGTCTTAGCGAGAGAGGTAGGGCCGAGATGGAGAAGGCTGACGTTATTTGGTCAAACGATTTCTCCTGGCCCAAGGGTGTGCAGGAATCTGTCGAGGAGGTTGCCTTTGCGAGCATGCCCTCAGGCGCTGCACTCGTTTTATACCGCCCGCCTCGGTTGCTGGATAAGTTGAAGTGGACGACCGGTGCAAAGATTAACGGTATTCCGACGAGCTGGGACCCAGCATTGTCGTTTTATGTCTTGGTTAAGTGATTGAGGTTAGGTGAAGATTAATAGATAGGTGCAATATTGCGAAGTGACTGTAGTTGGATTTTCCGCACAAAAATTTGCCGTCCTCGGCCGTTGGGCTTTTCTATTTTTTCTTCTTTGATCTATCTCCCCCTTCTGTATTTTTTTTACACTGTACAAATCCAATCAGCCCCTCCGCTATGAGGTACTGTCCCAGAACATAAGTCCCACAAATCCACACCTCCGCATACCCCAAAGGTCTAACGAACTTATTAACGCCAATAATTAAATCAGAAACCATGAACAAGTGCGATCCTGCCGCCACTCTCGCTCTCTCCGATTTCGGACCTCGGAGACTGAGTGACGCGTACGTCATCGACGTCAGGAGGACGGTGTAAATCAGGATACCAACGCGGAGAACGGGGGGCAAAACGGGGTAGACGCACGCGTAGAAAGTCGCACCGACGAGGAATGCAGGGATTCGCAGGTACGGCCTGCCGTCAAGGTAGCATTTTCCCGAGGGGGCGGAGAATTTTTTATAGTTTTGGATGTACTGCCACTGCATTACTGCGAAAGATCCAAGCCCGCCGAGGAAGAACACCTTCTGACTTCCCTTAAGTAGTAGCAAGTCACCGATCCATGCGGCAAAAAGACCGCTGTGGAAGAATCCAGTTATTCTATGGAGTTTATGATGACCATTATCACGTACACTCGAGTGTTGCAGATAGTGACTTAGCAAAGGCATCATCAAGGGTTTCAAGATCATATCGAGCACAGCTGATAATACGGGATAAGTGTATATTAAAAGGCGAGAAAGGACGCACGACGAGGCAACGAAGATATAGATGGGCCTTGAAGAGGCCATTTTCGTTGGGGGGGGTTGGGTAATGGGTTGTTGCGGTAATAATTGCAATCACGGCAAATTCCTCTACATTTTAGGTTTTTTTGTTTTTTTTTTCCGGGGTTTTTTTTCCAATCTGCTAATCAAAAATGTCATCCTCATCATCGTCATCATCCTCCCCTGCTCTATCGAAAACGTTCCCTGTGCCGCCGCCTCCCCTTGCACTGGCACCATCATTGATATCGCCTTCGTCATCGTCGACGAAAAACGTGCTCGGTTCATCCTCGATGAGCGTGCCCTCGAATTCCTCCTCGGAACTATTCTCGGAGACCTCACTGCCGCCGCCATGTGATATACTGCTAAAAGCCCCCCCTCCTACAAATGGTTGTGGTTGGGATGAGTTGTTGTTGTCGTCATTGTCATCGTCGTCGTCATCATTATTGTCATTGTTGTTGTCATCGTTGTTGTCATCGTTGTTGTCGTTTTGTTCGCCGCCGTCGCCGTTTCTTTTCTCTTTACTGCCGTTGTTTATTGAGCCATTCTTATTGTCCTTGGATGTGATTTGCTCTCCTTCACCTCTCTTCGCTGTCACCGACTCTGATACCACAGTCGATTGTGTTGATGACATCAACGACAATTCACAATCGATTACACTACTCTGTGTCCCTCTTATCGCATTGGTCTCCTCCCTCTGTCCATCGCTATCAACACCACCACCACCACCACTACTACTACCACCACTACTACTACCACCACCACCACCACCACCCCCACCACCAC
>ERZ651776.3020-NODE-3020-length-17398-cov-14.852607_pt1 | contig 17398 bp, 19 predicted proteins | sample MGYA00514761_ERZ651776 | MGnify/ENA metagenome assembly ERZ651776 | reverse complement strand
TTAGAAGTAAAAGACTATCATTTAATATTAAACCCGTTTTTAAAAGGGTTGATAGCTGCGCTGCTGAATTTGATACGCAGACCGCTTATCTATACTCTACCTACCAATCTGAGTGCGAATCAAACCCAACTGATAATAAAAAAATTATGATCTTGGGGGGTGGGCCAAATAGAATCGGGCAAGGGATTGAGTTTGATTACTGCTGCGTTCACGCATCTTTAGCGCTTCAAAAAGATGGATATGAGACCATCATGGTTAACTGTAATCCAGAAACTGTTTCTACTGATTATGATGTCTCAGATAGGCTTTATTTTGAGCCGCTCACACTCGAAGATGTTCTAGCAGTTATTGAAATTGAAAAACCAGAGGGCATTATTGTTCATTACGGGGGGCAGACACCTCTTAAACTCGCAGAAGCTCTTGAAAAAAGTGGTGCTAATATCATTGGAACAAGTCCAGACTCTATAGACCTTGCTGAGGATAGAGAGCGCTTCCAAAAAATGATACAAAAACTTAAATTAAAGCAACCAGTTAACGACACAGCAAGATCACAAGATGAAGCGGTAGAAATTGCAAATTCAATTGGCTTTCCCTTGGTTGTTAGACCCTCATATGTTTTAGGTGGCCGTGCGATGGAAATTGTCTATGATAATGAAAGTCTTGAAAGGTACATGAAGACTGCTGTAAAGGTCTCAAATGATTCACCTGTCTTATTAGACTCATTTTTAGATCATGCGATTGAGGTTGACATAGATGTCATTAGTGATGGCAAGGATATAGTCATTGGCGGTATTATGGAGCACATCGAGCAGGCTGGAATTCATTCAGGTGATTCTGCATGCTCACTTCCACCTCACTCTTTGCCTACATCTGTTCTTGATGAAATGCGGCGACAAGTCAAACTGATGGCCAAAGAATTAAAAGTTATTGGGTTAATGAATACCCAGCTTGCCTATCAAGATGAAGAAATTTATGTGATTGAGGTAAACCCAAGGGCTTCAAGAACTGTCCCTTTTGTTTCCAAAGCAACTGGAGTGCCTTTAGCCAATATTGCCGCAAGAGTTATGGCGGGAACATCACTTAAAGAACAAAACTTTACCTCTGAAATTATTCCAAAGCACTATTCAGTTAAAGAGTCTGTTTTCCCATTTAATAAGTTCTTAGGAGTTGATCCATTTTTAGGGCCTGAGATGAGATCTACTGGAGAAGTAATGGGTGTTGGTAAGGATTTCCCTGCAGCTTTTGATAAAGCATTCCTTGCTGCGGGCGACGTAGTTCCAACGAGTGGAAAGGTGCTTGTCAGTTTAAGAACTCTAGATAGAGGTAGGCTCGTTGAGCTAGGAAACAGACTGATTGACCAAGGCTTTGAGATAGTTGCAACTCGAACAAACCAAGAAATACTCAAACAAGCTGGCCTTGAATGTACAATGGTTAACAAAGTGTCTGAAGGTTCACCGCATATTGTAGATGCGATCAAAAATGAAGAGATTAGCTTGATTATTAATTCAACTGATGATTCACAAGGTCTTGAAGATGCGACTGTGATACGTTGTCAAGCATTAATTCATAAGATTCCGTGTACAACAACAGTTGCCGCAGCCTTTGCAATGCTTGATGGATTGATGACTCAAGATAAATTGGTTGTAAGATCTTTACAATCTATTCACCAGTAATAATATGGAAGCTATACCAATAACAATTAACGGAGCAAAGTCTCTAGAGCTTGAGTTACTTAGACTTAAGGATGAGGAGCGCCCTAGAATAGTTAGTGATATTGCAACAGCGAGAGAGCATGGGGATCTTAAAGAAAATGCTGAATATCATGCTGCAAAAGAAGAGCAGGGTTTTGTTGAAGGTAGAATTCAGGAGATTGAATCAAAATTATCTCGCTTACAAATTATTGATGTTAGACAACTTAACCAAGACGGTCGCTGTGTTTTTGGAACAACAATCAACCTTTTAAATCTCTCTGATGATACAGAAACTAGCTATCAAATTGTGGGTGAGGATGAAGCAGATATCGAGCAGGGTAAAATTTCATGTCATTCTCCAATTGCAAGAGCCTTGATGGGCAATGAGGAGGGTGATGAAGTAACCGTAAAAGCCCCCAAGGGTGATATTCTTTATGAAATTCTTGAGGTCCAGTACATCTAGTCCTGCTTTGATTAGATGCTAGCTTTTTAATTTTTTTTATTTTAATTTTTCAATTCTGTGTAGAATTGTAATTTTTTAAATTTAGGGAATTTTATAATGCCTGGCTTACTTCCTAACATTGATCCAGATGGACTCTTAGAATACTCAGTGGTTTACACTGATAGATCACTTAATCACATGTCAGCTTCTTTTCAGAAGGCGATGAATGATGTGTCATCCTCTCTAAAAAAAGTATACAACGCTGAGTCAGTAGTCCTAGTTCCTGGTGGTGGTACTTATGGTATGGAGGCTGTAGCGCGTCAATTTGCTACGGACAAAAATTGCCTTGTGCTTCGAAATGGATGGTTCAGTTATCGCTGGTCTCAAATTCTTGAGATGGGAAATATACCCTCTAAATTAACTGTTTTAAAAGCATCTCGAGAGATTGATGGGCCTCAAGAGCCATTTTCTCCACTAGATGTTGACCTCGTCATTGAAAAAATTAAAACAGAAAAACCAGCAATGGTCTTTGCACCACATGTTGAAACTTCAGCTGGTATTATTTTGCCTAATGATTACATTAAATCAGTTTCAGACGCGGTCCATTCAGTTGGTGGTATGTTTGTCCTTGACTGTATTGCATCGGGTGCTATTTGGATTGATATGGAAAAATGTGGGGTTGATGTTCTAGTTAGTGCACCTCAAAAGGGGTGGAGCGCATCCCCGGCATTTGGAATGGTAATGCTTTCTAAGAATGCTTCTAAGAAGATACACAATACCCAGAGTACAAGTTTTTCTTGTGACCTTCTAAAGTGGCTTCAAATTATGCAGACTTATGAAAATGGGGGCCATGCTTATCATGCAACTATGCCTACAGATGCCATTAAACACTTCCGAGATACTATAAATGAAACAGCTGAGTTTGGATTTGATAGGGCTCGAGACAAGCAACAAGAGCTAGGTGATAGGGTAAGGGAGTTACTCAATAAACATCACTTTATTAGTGTTGCGGCAGAGGGGTTTCATGCCCCTGGGGTCGTAGTTAGTTACACCAAAGACCAAGCAATTCATAATGGTTCAAAATTCAAAGATATGGGAATTCAAATTGCTGCAGGTGTTCCGCTTCAGTGCGATGAAGGCGAAGATTATCAAACTTTTCGTTTAGGGCTGTTTGGACTTGATAAGTTAAAAAATGTCGATGCCGCAGTTCAAAAGCTCGAAGATGCTTTTAACAATTTATAAATACTTATGAAAGTTGAGTCTTTAATCAGAACTGATAAAGAGGATTGGAGCAAACTATATCATGGCTATGCTAACTTTTATAAAATGCCAATGAATAGTGATATTCTTGATACAGTTTGGGATTGGATTTTTAACCCTGATATTAAATTTTATGCGATAGGTGTTAAGTCAGAACAAGAAGAATTGATTGGTTTTATGCATTTTAGAGAAATGCCATCACCCTTAAGAGGCAAACTTGTTGGGTTCTTGGACGACCTGTTTGTTCGTCCTGATTTTAGAGGCTCTGGGGCAGTTCAATTGTTATTTAAAGATTTAAAGTTGCAAGCTCAAAAGAATGGCTGGCCTTATGTGAGATGGATAACTGCCAGTGATAATCAAAGAGCAAGAGCCGTTTATGATCATATTTCCGAAACAATTGATTTTGTTACTTATCAGATGCATACCCAATAACTTTTCAATTATTAGATTAACCTGTTGGCATATCAATTGTATTCTTTTGGCTCCATATTTAATCTTTGACTATAACTAATCTTATTTACAATCATTTTTATAAAATCTAGAGATTATTTATGAAACTTGGTGAAATAATTGAACATTATTCAGAGCCGCCTCATCCCAAAGGTGTAACAATTGAAGGGAATATGGTGACCTTGAAACCATTAGTTGCCAATCAATTTGCAGAGGAGCTTTTTCTATCCAATGCAATAGATATTGAAGGAGATAATTGGACTTATCTACCGTATGGGCCCTTTAAAAGTGAATTAGAATATGCAAGCTGGATAGAATCTTTTGAAGAAGGTAGTGATCCTGTATTTTTTGCTATCATAAGCAAAAAACTAAAAAAAGCCATAGGTATTGCGAGCTATTTGAGAATTAATCAGGACGCTGGGTCAATTGAAGTTGGACATATTAATTACTCTCCGCTATTACAAAAAACGACAGAAGCTACAGAAGCAATGTACTTAATGATGAAGTGGGCATTTGAAAATGGTTATAGGCGTTATGAATGGAAGTGTAATGCGCTTAATTTAAGATCTCGTGCCGCGGCTCAAAGATTTGGTTTCTCATATGAAGGAGTCTTCAGGCAGATGGCTATTGTCAAAGGGAGGAATAGAGATACGGCATGGTTCGCAATGATTGATAAAGAGTGGAACAGTATTGAAAAATGTTTTACTCAATTTTTATCGGAAAGCAATTTTGATGATAATGGTAAACCCAATTTATCTTTAAGTTCGCTAACAAAGCCATTACTCTATAAGCTAGACAACTTAGATCTTTCCTAAATGGCAGTCTACCCTCTAGGGTGGTGCTTTTGATGCTGCATTTTTAGTTGCGCATTCTGAATGTGAGTGTAGAGCTGAGTGCTTGAAATATCGCTATGACCCAACATCAATTGAACTGAACGTAAATCAGCTCCCTTCTGAACAAGGTGAGTTGCAAATGCATGTCTTAAAGAGTGCGGTGATATTGGTTTATTGATGCCTGCAGTTGCAGCGTAGCCTTTGATGATATAAAAGAAATTTTGTCTTGACATCGCGCTACCCCGATTAGATAAAAAATAGCTATCACATTGACCATTTTTCAAAAGTAATGTTCTTGAATTCCTTTCATACTGGTCAAGAAAATCAATAGCCACCTCTCCTAATGGCAGCATTCTTTCTTTGTTTCCTTTTCCATGGACACGGACAAACTCCTCTTTGAGATTTAAATTATGATAACTCAAGCTGATTAATTCTGAAACTCTTAATCCACAAGAATAAAGAAGCTCAAGCATTGCCCGATCCCTTTGGCCATATATAGAATTTGTATTAGGAGCCTCTATTAATTTTTCAACTTCTTGTATGTTTAAAAAAATAGGTAGTTTTTTTTCCAACTTAGGATAATCCATCTGTTCAGTTGGATCATAATCCATCTTTTGATTGTTTAACAAGTACTGAAAAAATGAGTGAAGGCAGGTAAGAATTCGAGACCGAGACGCAGCACTAAGATTTGACTTTTTCCTATAAGAGAAATAGTCATGCACTAATTTTTTATCAACACTGGTGAATGGTTTTTGATTAAGCCATTTATTAAAAATGTTAAGATCAGAGCGATAAGCGCTCAATGTATTTTTACTAGCACCACTAGTTAGCCAGTAATAATCGATAAATTGATCAATGAGATTATTGTTCATTAACAATCATTCTACTTAAGAATTTAAAGATTGGACAAAAAAAATGCCAGTAAAAACTGGCATTTATCTATTCAATGAATTATTTCTTTTTGAGTTTCTCTTTAATTCTAGCAGCCTTACCTGTAAGTCCACGTAAATAATAGAGTTTTGCTTGACGAACTTTACCACTTCGCTTGACTGAAACGCTGTCAATCATTGATGAGTGTGTTTGAAAAACTCTCTCTACGCCTTCACCATGTGAAATTTTTCGTACAGTAAATGCAGAATTTAACCCTCTATTTTTCTTTGCGATGACGACGCCCTCAAAGGCCTGTAATCTTTCGCGAGTCCCTTCACGAACCTTTACCTGAACAACAACTGTATCACCTGGAAAAAACTCAGGGATATCCGATCTAAGTTGCTCACTTTCAATTTGATCAATTAAATTCACGATTGCACCTATTTGGGGTTTCTGAAAAAAGCGCTAATTATACATATTTTTTCTTTCTTACACAAGAAGCAAAGAGCTTTTAAATAGATCTTATTGATTTTATTTTTTAAATGTTTTAACCATAATATGAGATAATCTCATTGAATAAAAATAAAAGTAATCAATGGGAAAAGCAACAGGTTTTTTAGAGTTAGACAGGCAGGTTGAGTCATACCGTGAAGTGGATATCCGCATCAATGATTATGATGAGATTTTTTCTGGCACTCACAACTTAGATCAACTCCAAGAGCAAGGCTCAAGGTGTATGGATTGCGGCGTCCCTTTTTGTCAGTCCTCAACTGGCTGCCCAATAGATAATTTAATACCCGAGTGGAATGATCTCGTTTACAACAATGAATGGCAAGAGGCTTTAGAGCGTCTTGAAAAAACTAATAACTTCCCTGAGTTTACTGGGAGGGTGTGTCCAGCTCCATGCGAGGGTTCATGTGTACTAGGCCTTAATAACCCAGCTGTTACAATTAAAAATATTGAGTTAGCTATTGTTGACAAAGGTTTTGAGGAAGGCTGGATTAAACCTAAACTTATTGAATCAAGAACAGATAAAAAAGTTGCTGTGGTTGGTTCTGGACCTGCTGGTCTCGCAGCCGCTGATGAGCTTAATCAAATGGGGCATTCTGTTATGGTCTATGAACGAAGTGATCGTATTGGTGGTCTTTTGATGTACGGTATCCCAAATATGAAATTGGGTAAGGATGTTGTTGATCGACGTGTTGATTTATTAATGCAAGAGGGTGTTGAGTTTATGACTAACACTGATGTTGGTAAAGATATCTCAACAGATGAGCTGCAAAATAATTTTGATGCGGTCGTTTTTACAACTGGAGCCACAAAGGCAAGAGATCTTCCAGCTGAAAACAGAAATGCCAAAGGGATTTATCCAGCAATGGATTACCTAACTTCAAATACTAAAAGTCTTCTTGACAATGGCATTGCTGATGAAAGCCAACTATCAGCAAAAGGAAAAAATGTTATTGTGATTGGCGGCGGTGATACTGGAACAGATTGTATTGGCACGTCACTCAGACAAGGCGCTAAATCGATTATAAATTTTGAGTTAATGAGTCAGCCCCCAGAGCATCGTTCAGATACAAATCCATGGCCAGAATGGCCAGTGATTTTCCGTGTGGATTATGGTCATGAGGAGTCTAATAAAGTATTTGGGAATGATCCAAGGCGATATCAGCTTCTAACAAAAGCATTTTTAAAAGATAGTAATGGTGATGTTAAGGGAATCAAAACAATTAACGTTGATTTTGTAGATGGAAAATTAACTGAAATCGATGGTACTGAGAAAACCTGGGATGCTGAGTTGGTGCTTTTATCCATGGGATTCCTATCCCCAGAGCACTATCTGAGTGACGATGCTAATATTGAGCTAGACGAGAGAGGCAACTACCAATCTAAGCATGGTGAGTTCAATACTTCAAGAAAAGGCGTTTTTTCTGCTGGAGATTGTCGAAGAGGTCAATCACTCGTTGTATGGGCAATTAATGAAGGTCGCGGCGTCGCAAATAGTGTCAATAGTTTTCTTTTAAATTCGTAAAGGTTCGATCGTAGATATGGCTGAAATATTGGGTGCTGAAGTAGATGAAGAGGGTTACTTGCTTAATGAAACTGACTGGACGCGTGAGATAGCAAATGCTATGTCTGAAGAGGATGGTATAGAGCTCTCACCAGAGCACTGGGAGGTCATTAATTTCCTTCAAGAGTATTATAAGGAGTATGAATTTGCCCCTGCTGTTAGAGTTCTTACAAAAGCTATTGCAAAAAAACTTGGAAATGATAAAGGTAATTCACGTTATCTATATTCACTTTTTCCATATGGTCCTGCAAAGCAAGGCTGTCGATTCGCTGGCTTACCAAAACCAACTGGCTGCGTTTGAGGAAAGCTTGGCGGCTTTAAGAAGAAATGACCTCCAATTTAATAAGAGGTAAAGTCATATGTCGTTGATAAGTATTCTTTTTACGTTCTTTTTTTATTTCTCTGCACTCATCTTTGTAGTCGGTGTTTCTTATAAATTAGTGCAGTATTGGAATACTCCAGCTCCTCTTAAGATACCTATCGCACCAGCCTCATTAAATAAATCTGGAGTCATCTTAAGGTATTTGAAAGAGATTTTTTTATTTTCAAGTCTTTACAAATCAAACAAGTGGACTTGGCTTTTTGGATGGAGTTTTCATTTTGCACTCGTCCTTCTTTTTTTTCGTCATTTACCTTATTTTTGGCCAGGAGAGGTCCCTCTGGTACTTTATAAAACTGAGGTCTTTAAATATTCGTCCTACCTGCTATTTTTTGGCTTGGTTGGATTATTAAGTCGAAGATTATTTGTTGATAGGGTCAGATATATTTCCTCTCCTTCTGACTATCTCATGCTTTTGGTTTTGATCTTTATCACTGCTACTGGAATGTTAATGACTTTTGGTAATAATCATCCAAATATGTTATTAGTAACTAATTTTGCAAGTGGTTTGATTACTTTTAATTGGTCTGAACTCCCAAAAGAAATGATTTTTATGGCCCATATATTCCCTGTCTTTTGCCTCATTGCAATTTTCCCTATTTCTAAACTCCTTCATGGTCCAGGAATATTTTTTTCACCTACATTCAATCAGGTGGATAATGCACGTAAAAAAAGACATATATCTGATTGGGCATTAAAAAAGGAACAAGGTTCAAAAATAGATATTGAAAACAATAATGATAAGACATAATAATTTTGACTAACGATAACCCAATAAAGCTTCCCACATACATTGAAGTGCCAGCAATTAAGAAAGACGCAATGGCAGGCAATGGGCCATTTAAGGCGAGCAAAGATATTCAACAGAGCCTAGGTTTTCCTGGAGAAAAAGTGGATAACTGGCAACAGGTTGCCATTGATAAAATCGCTGAAACCAAGTCTAAATACCGTTCAGTCCAAGTTTTCCTAGATGCCTGTGTAAAGTGTGGAGCTTGCACAGATAAATGTCATTATTATCTAGGGACTGCAGATCCAAAAAATATGCCTGTTGCAAGGCAAGATCTTTTTCGAAGCGTTTACAGAAGACACTTTACTTTTGCAGGCAAGTATTTTCCAAAATTAGTTGGCGCTAAAGATTTTGATGAAAATATGCTTGATGATTGGTACAACTATTTTCATCAATGTTCACAGTGCCGAAGATGTGCTGTTTACTGTCCCTTAGGAATAGATACAGCTGAAATTTCTATGGCTGCTCGTGAAGTGATGAATGTCATTGGAGTTGGTCAAAAATACCCTAATCAAATTTTAGGAAAGATTAATAAAATTGGAAACAATTTAGGAATGCCTGAACCTGCATTGAGAGATACACTTGAAGACCTTGAAGATGAGATCAAAGATGAGACTGGAGTGAATGTTAAACTTCCCTTAGATATTAAAGACTCTGAAGTTTTAATGGTAACTCCTTCAGCAGATTTTTTTGCTGAACCTCACATTGATGGACTTATTGGCTATGCCAAAGTGTTTCACGAGAGTGGCGTGAGTTGGACATTAAGCTCTTACGCTTCTGAGGCGGCAAACTTTGGTATGTTTATAGGAAATTATGACGTAATGAGGCAAGGTGCTTTAAGGATTCGTAAAGCTGCTATTGATTTAAATGTAAAGCGAGTTATAGTTGGAGAGTGTGGACATGCCTGGCGTGTTGCTTATAGTTTTTGGAATACCCTAACAGGTATTGGTGAAGGGGGAATTGATGAATATTCATTAAGACTTCAAAAGCAACTTGATAGTAATTACCCGCAGCCACAACATATGATTGAATTTACATATGACTTAATTCAAAAAAACAAACTATCCTTTGAGAAATCTAGAAATGACCATCGAATAGTTACCTTTCATGACTCCTGTAATGTTGCTCGAGGTAGCAATATGGGGGATATTAAAAATGGGCAATTTATCTTGCCCAGAGAAGTCATTAAGGCGGCCTGCAATAATTTTGTAGAGATGCCAAAGAATACTATCAAATCCTCCACTTTTTGTTGTGGCGGCGGCGGCGGACTTTTAACGGATGACCTTATGGATTTGAGGATAAAGGGGGCTAAGCCAAGAATGCACGCTCTAAAGCAGACTGAGCAAGAAAGTGGAGTAAACACCCTGGCTGCGATCTGTGCTATCTGTAAATCACAGTTTTCTAAAGTTCTCCCTAATTATGATTTTGACCCATACATGATTGTGAGTGTTCATCAGCTCGTTAGTGAGGCTATTGTGTTAAATAAAAGCTCAGATACTGAAGCATAGATTTCTATAAGGTACTGTAATATTTCAAAATGCCTTGATAGATTGACTGTGCAATTTTAGTTTGTTGCTTACTGTTGGTGAGTCGCTTTTCCTGAGTTGGATTCGATATAAAGGCAGTTTCGACTAATACCGAGGGAATTGAAGGAGACTTCAGTACAACAAAGTTAGCTTTCTGAGGAACTTTTTTATGAATTGGTCCAATTTTTTCAAGTTGCTTTATTATCTCGTTTGCAAGATTAAATGATTGCATGTCACGATCCTTTCTTGAAAAATCTTTCAAAATATTTTTGAGAAACTGGTCACTATCAATAACCGATTCGACTCCTCCAAATTGATCAACTACGTTTTGAGATGTTTCCAACTGTTTTGCCAATTTACTATTATTCCCTTTCTCACTTAATGTATAAACAGAGGCACCTTTAGCAACAGGACTTTCGACAGCATCCGCATGAATGGAAATAAACATTGTTGCTTTTTCTTTTTGAGCGATTGTAATTCTTTTTGTTAGTGGAACATAATAATCACCACTTCTAGTTAATACTGCCTTCAAATTCTTATTTTTATTAATGATTGCCACTAATTTTTTAGCAATAGCCAGGTTGACATCTTTCTCTTTAGATCGGTTTTTTCCAATTGCGCCCGAATCTTCACCACCATGACCCGCATCGACAAGAATAATTTTTTGATTTTGAATAGGCGTAACTACTTCAGGCTTTGTAATTTTTTTTGTTATTTTGAGCTCTGAATCGATAACATCTACTACCAATCGATGGTACTTGTATTTTGCATTTGGCTTTAAAGTGAAGTGCTTAGTGCTAAATTTATTATTAATATGAACAATTAATTTAATAGTTTCTTTATCGCGTTTGATTCTAACTTTTTTTATACGAGAGTCTTTAAAGAAGAGATTTGAAAAAGTTTCAGATAAAACCTCAGCATCATCAAAGCTTATAACGAGGTAATCATCAAAACTTTTGATATTAAAAAGTGTATCCTCTTCTTTATCAATAACGATTCGAGTATGGTCTGGAGCAGACCAGTATCTAAAATCATAAAGAGTCGTTTTATCATCTGCAAGCGAGAAAGCAGAATAAACAATAAAAAATAAACTTATCCAATAGCGCATTCTTTTATAGATTGACCTAAATCAGTTTGAAATGTTATTTTGGCATTTCTTATATCTCCATTGCCACTTAATTCAATTGAAATATCTGATTTTGCTAGTACGCCTTTTCCTAGCTCTGGCCATTCAATAAGCTGAAGGCATCTAGGCTTGAGATATTCACGTATTCCGATATATTCTAATTCCTCTGGGTCTGTCAATCGATAGCAATCAAAGTGATGAATATCAACATTTTCATTTTGATAACTCTCAACAAGGGTGTAAGTTGGGCTTTTTACTTTGATGAACCCAAAGTACTTAATAAAGTTTTGAGCTAAAGTCGTTTTTCCGACGCCAAGATCACCAATCAAATATATGACACAAGGATATTCAAGATTTGAGCAGCACTCTGCAAGTTTTTCACCAAGTGCTTTTGTATCATCGAGATTTTTTAATATTAAATCCAAACTAATTGGTATAGATAGCTGGCCAGAATCGTCAGTAAAATTAAACCTCCAAACCGGTTTATTCTTAACTTCAAAGAGAAGATAAGAATCAACAAAGTAAAGATAAGCATATAAATATAGTCTCTACTCATTACTTCTGAAGGGATTTGAAAGGGAAGGATTAAGCCTGGAATGGCTAAAACACCTAATGAATTAAATAAATTAGAGCCAATAATATTGCCAATAATCATTTGATGTTGTTTTTTTAATGCACTACTAATGGCAACTGCTAGTTCTGGCAAGCTTGTGCCCAATGCAACCACTGTTAATCCAATAATCAAGTCGCTTACTCCAAAAGCTAATGCAAGATTTGTACCGCCCCAAACAACAAGCCTGGCGCTTGATACTAGTATTACTAAAGATATGATTAGAAGAAGCCAAGTTTTACCTTTGGATTGGTCCTTACTTGTGTCTTCAGAGGCTTCATTTTCAAGGTTATTGTCTTTTTTTGACTCGTTGAAAACATAATATAAGAATAGTAAAAGTAGTATTAGTAGAATGGAGCCATCGATAAAACTTAAAAAGCCATCTATTAGCAAAAACCCAATAATTAAGGTGGATAAAAATAGAAATAGCCATTCTTTTTTTAAGACATTTTTTTCTACAATTACTGGATGGATAATTGCAGCAACTGCAAGTACTAAGCCAATATTAAAAATGTTTGAGCCAAATGCATTTCCAATACTTAATTCAGGATGACCATCATAAGCAGCAAGTCCAGAGACTAACATCTCTGGTGCTGAGGTACCAAAACCAAAGATCAATAAGCCAATAATTAGTGGTGAAATGTTAAATATTCTGGCTATTTTAGCGCCATTATCTGTAAATGCATCAGCACTCCAAACAAGTAAGGTGAAACCAATTAAAAGAGATAGGACTGAGATAAGCATAGTAATGTTAAAAATAATTTAACGTTTATTATAGAGTCATCGAAGTTTGATTTTAATAAACACGTTTGTATTAATATTCTAATACTGCACATCGATATTGATAAACACTAGATTTATAAAGTCAAATATCTATAATAAATAAATGATCCTCATTACAAGACCCGTTTCTCAAACTAAAAACTTAGAGTTGCTTCTAAATAACAGAAATATTGATTATGCTTTGTTTCCTGCTTTTGAGATCATCAAAATTCAGACTGCAGCTCCTGTTGAAAAATACGATATTATTATTTTTATAAGTGTCAATGCAGTTAGTTATGCAGAAGAGCACTTTGATGAATTATTCAGTGATTCTTCTAAAGTTTTTGCAGTTGGGCCAGCAACGGCAAATCAATTGTTAAAGAAAAATATTGCAGTTGATTGTTTTCCAAAAAAAAATGCCTCAAGTCAAGAACTTTTAAAAATCAAAGAATGTTCAGAGCTATCGAATAGAAAAATATTAATTGTTAGAGGAAAGGGTGGGTCAGAAACTTTAAAAAATTATTTGATTGCATCTAATCAAGTAGATTATCTAGAAGTTTATGAGAGAATTCCATGCAAGCTGAGCAAAATCCATAGAGAGTCTTTAGTATCATTTGTGAGTCACCCTGATGGAGTATTAATGGCAACTAGTAATGAGAGTCTAGTCAATATCATTCAGCTAGTTTCGAGTGCTTCTCCAAACTATTTTGAAATTTTAAAATCAAGAAGAATGATTGTTTTTAGTGAACGAATTAAATCCACAGCAAAAAAACTAGGCTTTAAAAAAATTGAAGTTACGCAAAACCCCTCTGATGAAGATTTTGCTGACATTTTATTTAATAAAAAGTTATAAAAAAATGCACAAATATAAATTGTTTGGGTAACATACATAAAACTATATCAGGAGTTCAGGTGATTAGATTTGGAATTTCATGGGTGGCACGTCTGCTAGGAGTTAGTGGCTTCACCGTTCAACAACCGACAACCCGTGGCTCTCTTCAAGATCTAAATATTTCTGAACGAATCATCCCCTTCAATCCAAGTAACTTAGCTTTAGACGAATCTCATTTGAAAAGTGATTCTGAAGCTACAAAGCATTTGAAACGGTTTCAAGAAACTCAGGTGAAGTTGAAAAGAGATTCGGATTTAATAGACGCTAGTAATGATCAAGATTTAGTTTCTGTAATTGCTACTTTGAAATCTAAGTTATATCAAGAGTCTATCAAAAGTAAGCACTATACAAATGCCTTTAATGAGCTCAATGAAAGACTAATTGAGCTTGAAAAGATTGTGCAGCCAGAAAAGAAAACAGATTTTCAAAAACTGCAGGGTTGGGTTCACTCAAAAAGGCATTTCCACTAATCTTTCATTCTTAAGTTTTTCTTTCTACCCATAAAATACTTCAATTCAGTTTGAATTTTTTTATGAACGCATACCTAATATCAATATTACAATTGGCGTCAAATAACTAATTAGGTATAATATTACTTGGTTTTTTAATTAATATAAATATGTCAAAAAGTGATTACATTGAGTTAGAGGGTGTCGTAAAGGAAAAGTTACCCAACACAACTTTTAAAGTTGAGTTGGAAAATGGCCATAGCGTTCTTGCTCATATCTCAGGAAAGATTCGTAAACACTATATACGCATATTACCTGGCGATAAGGTAACTGTCGAAATGACTCCTTATGATTTGACCAAAGGTAGAATTACTTTCAGACATAAATAAACCTGATAAGCCAGTGTGGTGGAATTGGTAGACACGCCGGATTCAAAATCCGGTTCCTTCACGGGAGTGACGGTTCGAGCCCGTCCACTGGTACCAAGTATGAGTTGATAAATTTTTTATGGTTAATTTTAAACAATAGAATTAATTTTTTTATTTTATCTATTATGGACAACAATTTACTGAATGAAGCGATCAACTTAACCCTATTTGGTATGGGCTTTGTTTTTGTTTTTTTAGCATTAATGGTGGTTCTAACAAGCTTTATGTCAGCTGCTGTGTTAAGACTCCAACCCTTTGCACCTAGTACTTCTGTTGCACCTTCCCAAGCGGATAATTTAATAGATGAAGACACAAAAGCAATCATTGAGAAAGCAATTAAATTGCATACTGGAGCTTAATTTATGTCAAATGATGTCAACACACAACCCGTAGGAATTACAGAACTTGTTTTAAGAGATGGACACCAGTCACTATTCGCGACTAGGATGAGAATAGACGATATGTTGCCAATTGCTGAAAAGCTAGATAAGGTGGGTTATTGGTCAACGGAATCTTGGGGAGGGGCTACTTTTGATGCATGCATCCGTTTTTTAGGTGAAGACCCATGGGATAGAATTAGAGAAATCAGTAAGGCAATGCCCAATACGCCTCAGCAGATGCTCCTTAGAGCTCAGAATTTACTAGGTTATCGTCATTACAGTGATGACGTCGTACGAAATTTTGTTGACCGTTGCGCAGAAAATGGTGTTGGTGTTTTGCGTATTTTTGATGCGATGAATGATATGCGTAACCTTCAGACAGCGGTAGACCAAACGGTAAAAGTTGGTAAACATGCTCAGGGTACCATTTCGTACACACTCAGTCCTGTGCACACTACAGAGCTTTGGATTGATATGGCTAAGCAAATTGAAGATATGGGTGCTCATTCACTCTGTATCAAGGATATGGCTGGTCTTCTTCAGCCATATGTTGCATATGATCTTGTGAAAAAACTCAAGAAGGCAATTGATATTCCTATACAACTTCATGCCCATGCAACAACAGGCCTCTCAACAGCAACGTTAATTAAAGCAATAGAGGCTGGTATCGATCGTGTTGATACATCAATTGCTTCAATGAGCATGACATATGGCCACTCCTCGACTAATGCAGTGGTTTCTATTTTAGATCATGGTCCTCGTAAAACTGGTATTGATATGGAACAATTAGAAGAAATTGATGCTTACTTCAGAACAGTGCGACCCAAATATGCTAAATTTGAAGGCTCATTGAAAGGTATTGATCCACGTATTTTATTGGCTCAAGTGCCTGGTGGTATGTTGACCAATATGGAGAGCCAACTTAGGGAGAATAATGCTCTAGACAGACTTGATGAAGTGTTGCAAGAAATTCCTCGCGTTCGAGAAGATCTTGGTTTTATTCCCCTTGTGACGCCAACTTCTCAAATTGTTGGAACCCAAGCAGTAATGAATGTTTTACTCGGTGAGCGATATAAATCTATTGCAAAAGAGTCTGCAGGCATACTTAAAGGCGAATATGGAGCATCACCAGCCCCTGTAAATGCTGAGCTTCAAGCACGCGTTCTTGATGGTGGTGAGGCAATTACATGTCGTCCAGCAGATAATATCGATCCAGAAATGGATACCTTAGAAGCAGAATTTGATTCCATTGTAAAAGAAAAGGGTATCAAATTAGAAAAAGAAAAAATTGATGATTTATTGATTTATATCCTATTTCCACAGGTGGGAATGCAGTTTTTAGAAAATCGTAATAATCCCGATTTCTTTGAGCCAGTCCCGCAAGCCCCAAGTAAGGGACCAAAAGAAGATGGAGTTTATACAGTAAATCACAAAGGTCAAGATTATGTTGTTGAAGTGAAATCTGGTGGTGAGATTTCATCAATCCAAGTTGCTGGTCAGGCATCTGCAGCACCTCAAGCAGAAGCACCTCAAGTAGCAGCTCCTGCTGTTAATGCAGAGGACATTCCAGCACCACTAGCTGGCAATATCTGGAAGGTTTTGGTTTCACCAAATCAGAAAATTAATGAAGGAGACACGCTTGTAATTCTTGAGGCAATGAAAATGGAAACTGAAGTGAAAGCTGCTCGCTCAGGCACAGTGATATCCGTCAACGTTAGTGAGGGAGATCAAGTTTCCGCAGGACAGGCAATAATTTCTTTAGCTTAATCTATTATGGAAAATTTATATATATTGTTGGAAAACTCAGGTCTTTATCAGCTAGATTTTGGTTCAGGCTCGATGATATTAGTTGGACTTCTGTTGTTGTTCCTTGCAATTGTAAAGAAATTTGAACCCTTACTTTTACTGCCGATTGGATTCGGAGCAATTTTAAGTAATATTCCTGGTGCTGGACTTGCTTTATCTGCTGTGGGAAGTGCAATTTATGCGGCAGATCCTGAAGTTCTGAGTGCTTTAGCTAACAGCCTTAATTTGGCAAGTTGGGGTTCAGCTTCAGATATCTATGATGCATTTAAGGAAAGTTCTAGTGCTTCCATTTTAACTCTATCTATGGATACTTCAACTTCTTCATCGGTTAGCCCTGAGATGTCTACAGAAGATACTTCGGAGAGGTTTTCCATCTCTTCTTGTAGGTATTCCGCGTATTCTTTAAGCTTATCTTCTTCATAGTCACCACTTACATTTACGTTCATTACAGGAAACTGTGAAAAGTCCATTTCCATCACACTTGGATCTGCGGGTAGATCATTTGGTAAGTCCATTTTGGCCCTATCTATAGCGTCTTTTACTTCTAACAACGCCTTTTCGCCTTTAACCGAAAATTCAAACTCCGCTATGATAATAGAGAAATCTTGGATACTGGTAGAGGTAAGTTTTTTA
>ERZ651776.3018-NODE-3018-length-17400-cov-4.378225_pt1 | contig 17400 bp, 17 predicted proteins | sample MGYA00514761_ERZ651776 | MGnify/ENA metagenome assembly ERZ651776 | reverse complement strand
GAGCTGAAGCGCACGAACGTGCAGCTGTCGAAGATCGAGAACTTGATGCGCACGAAGGAGCGCCTCGACGCGTCCGGCGGCGGCGCCTCGGCGGCGTCCTCGCGGGTCGCGTCGACGCGCGGGACGTCCGCGCGTCATCCGCCGAACCCCGCGAGGAGCGCCTCGAAGGCGCTCCGAGACCCCGCGAGCGCTCTTCGGAGCCCCGCGCGGTGTCGCCGCGACGCGACGCGTTTTGTTAAAACGCGCGACGTCACGCCAAAGCCTCAGCGACGCGCGCGCTTTTTTCGTGCGAGTCGCCGCCGCGCGCGCGTCCGCGCCGACGCCGACGCCCGTCGTGGTCGTCATAAGAGAGGCGACGTCCGAACACGAGTCGTAGGCGAAGACGATGCGATCGTGAGAGAATGCTGAGTGTATGTGTGGCAGTAATGAGGATATATCGTTGATGTTAGGGGAGGCGAAGGCGATGGTCTTGTTGGTGTTGGTGTTGGAGGTTGGGATGGGGAGGGAGGAGAGTAAGAAGAGGGATTTTACTAGAGTCGTCGCGTCTGAGGGGGAGACGGTGATCTCATTTACCAGACAGGATATGTAAGCGCTCCAATTTACGGTAGAGATTATTGGGATCCCGAATACTGTTGGGAGGAGACTATCCAAGAGGGAACTCGTGGACTTCCCTGTCAAATCAATTATGAAAAGGAAAGTTGTCGTCCTGATGACGCGGGAGGAGTACGTCTCATGAAAAAGACGGCAAAACGGCAGGAGATGCACTGTGTAAAGATCCGAATTTATAGATAATGTCAGGAGGTGGGAGAGGGTGTCTTTGTCCCTGTGGACGGCGACAAATTCCGTCTTGGAAGTGTTTTTCAGAATGGCATCGACCGTCGATTCGACCGACGAGACACGTCCTACCCCCATCGCAAGAGTACTATTGTCGTGATTGACAGGACTGCCACTACCAGCTGATAACACACGTGCAACGTAGTTTGCTTTTGATATTCTTCGTGAGGATACAGACATGCCAAAACCCCCCATGATATAGGTTGTGAGTAAGCCTACAGTTCCTACCACAGCACCCACAAGAAGTGTTGATTGTGTGGTGGTCATTGGCAAAAAGGGCTCGCGGAAAGTAAGATTATCACATTTTTTTCAGAACTTCTTTGGCCCCCCCGAAACCCATGAAGAAAAAAAGGAACTTAAAATCTGACGGTCAGCCGCTAAAAATCCGCTCAACGATTCTCTGAAGTAATCGTACTTTGCCTTTTGCCAATAATTAATTTTTCGCTCCCAATTAGACCCGCTACAGCCTTCTTTGTCGAATGTTCATTCACACTCTGTTGCTTGCATCGAAATCGCTTCGACCAATCATCGCAACGCCATCAATCCGTGCCATGTCCACGAAACCTTCGCTCGGTCTTGACATCGATCTCTGCAAGAAATGTCTCAAGGGGGCAAACGCCGTCTGCTTTGATGTGGACAGCACCGTGATTGATGAGGAGGGTATTGACGTCCTGGCGGAGTACCTTGGGAAGGGACCGGCCGTATCCGATTGGACCGCAAAAGCTATGGGAGGAGGTGTCAAATTTGAGGACGCTTTGGCGGCTAGTAAGTAGCACCACATGAGCGCAAGTGGCTGTATGTACCTTGTCATTTGCATTTCATTTGCATTTGCATTTGCACTTTATCTTTGTAACTAACAAATTATCATTTTTTTGCACCAATTCTTCCTTGTTTGCAGGGTTGGCAATCATCGAACCTAGCAGAGGACAGATTTTGGACTGTTTGGAGAAGCATCCGCTGAAGACTAGTCCGAAAATACCCGAGCTGATTGACACCCTGAAAGCTCGCGGTACCGATGTGTACTTTGTTTCAGGAGGATTCCGGATAATGATCGAGCCTCTGGCGGAGTCGCTCGGAGTGCCGGTGTCCAACATTGTGGCGAATACAATTTTCTTTGACGAAGAGGGCAGCTACACGGGATTTTGCAAGGACGAGCCGACCAGTGCCGATCAGGGGAAGCCCAAGGCAGTCCAGATGTTGAAGGAAAAGCATGGGTATGAGACGGTCGTGATGGTGGGCGACGGGGCGACAGATGCCCAGGCGAAGAGGGAGGGCGCGGCGGACGCGTTCCTTGGATTTGGAGGGATCGCTGACAGGGACGCTGTAAGGGAAAAGGCGGATTGGTTCGTCTACGACTTTGGAGAGGTTGTGGAGATGTTGCGAGAGGAAGATTCTGAGGATTTTGATTGTAAATAAAGATATTTTTTTGCCCTGTTTTTGTAAGAGAAGGCATATTGTAGTATTCAAAGATTCGTCGGCGAGAATATTCTCGCCAAACACGCGATAAACGCAAACCCAAGTCTTCTGTCTTTTCATCATTACTCAAGTATCTTTCTTCTCTTCAAACACCACCTACCCTGTCAACAACATTATCATGCAGCCACGAGAAAGGAAACTTCTCCCCTAGAAATCTCTCCCCTTTTCACTGCAAGCTTTAATTTCTCGATTGCATTGTTGCACAGCCTACGTCCATATTCGGCCGAAACACCCAAAGACTTTCCCACCTCTCTGAAAGTCAGTGCTTTATTTGTTGCTGTACTGAGGTTCCTCCTACTACTGCTGACTATGCTCGGGCTCGCAACACCCTCTACTGCGCTCGAGGCGGTCCCAAAAAGTGCTTCTTCAACCTCACCCTCGTAGTCTCTCCACTTTTTCCGCCGCGTCGGTTTCACCTCCAGTCCATATCGGAGAGAGATTGCAGCACTCTCCTGGCGACTCAGAAAACGCGAAAGAAATTTTTGGGTTTCCTCGTTCTTCATCCTGGCGTCGTACGCAGTCGTCTGCGACCCTTCCCCCCCCTCTTCTGCGACAACCGCTTCTCCCATGCGGAGCGGATTCACAGCGTCGTCCAGGGAAAGAGGTGCGCCTCCAGGGGTTCGCCGACGGGCAAATTCTAGTGCGTGGGTCACATGGGTGATGGACAGCCCACTCCTCTTGGCCAACCCGTTGACATCATCCCAACCCCCTAGCTTCCCCAGCTTCCCCACAACTTCTTGAACATATACCGGTACTCTAACCAAATCGTCCCCATCCATAATTGCCCTCTTCACGCTTGCCTTAATCCACCAACCCGCATGTGTGGCAAAGCTCGCACCAGTGGCCTCGGCTATGTCAGCGTCGTACTTGTCTATGGCTCGCAGGAGGCCAATAGTGCCCGAGGAGACCAAATCAGAGCGTGTCAACGATTGGAGCGGAGGGAGAGGGGAAAGAATCTTAGATACATGGAACGAGACTAGACGAAGGGAGGACGTACACAAAGTGGACCGAGCCTTCAGTCCCACGCGTCTGCCATTATTAGATTAGATTAGATTTGATAGTGGTGGTTAGTCATAGAACAAAAGCAAAACACGGCAACGGGCGAACATACATTAGAAAATCTCACCTTATTTCTTCTAGTTCTCCAAGCCCACCTTCAAGTCCCATCTCCTTCGCAACTGCCAACTTCCCGACAGTTTCCCCATGCCCTCTCCAGGTCTTAAGTTTCACTTCAGTTTGGCGGAGGCTGTTGTACAGGTGAATGGAGCGGAGTAGTGAGGAAAGCTCATCGTCAGTTGGGGGAGGGGGGAGCGACTCAAAATTAGGCGAGAGGGAGCCGGAGCCAGGAGTAGTAGCCAAGAGCCGTTGATGGTTATGAGAGGGAGCACGATGATGATGACGAGAAGAGTGTCTCCTACTTGTTGCAAAGTACATGAAAGACGAGACATTGGCCGACAAGGTCAAGAGGAGATACACCAATGATAGCTGCATAACCGCGCGCTTTTACGGTTGCGAGCGTCCTCCACCTATTTCAGCAGGAAACAAACAAGTCCGACAACGGCTGACAGACCCGGCCAAGTTCCGGTATTCTGGTACAGAATTCGACAAATTTAGTTGACGACTGGTGTCTACAAAGATAAAGGTGGTCGGAACAGGCCTCTCCAAAATTTTTACTGCGTTTTTGATCTTTTCCAAAACCTGACTTTCACTTCGGGTGACTTGGCGCCACTCTCCAATCCATTATATTCAGCATTTTACGAGCTTTATCACATATAGATCGCTAACAGCTTAAATACGCATCATAGGCAACGAAAACACTAGCAAAATATTCTAGCGTTTCCTCAAAGTACATTTAGAACTCATCGTCAACTTTAGTTCTTCCCACTTCATTTGTCTGCCGCATCAGCAGTAGTCATGACAATTTCCTCCTCCTACTCATTGCTGCTGCCCTTCTTCGCAACACTTTTACTTCTGAAGCCCCCGAGAAGCGAAGGATATAGAATCGTCGCAGGAACCCTTCCAGTCAATCCGCTGACACAGTCAGGTGTTGATTCTGTTGATGGTGAGTGGACTTGTAAAGCGCGTCATTTCAATCGTAGTTGTCTTTTGCACGTACCATATATTCCATGATACGTCTGCGGAACAGTCGAAAGTTAGCAGAAGTACCTTCTTGTGACTTTTTTTACACAATTCTTCTCTGACACCGTTTCTCTCCTCTCTCCTTCCACAGACCAACTTAAAAACAAGTATATTGTACCCATCAATGAACTCGGGAAAAATGCCGATGCTGTCTTTGAACTTCGCCTGGGTTATGCAGTCTTTTCCAGTCAGGTGATACTTGCCCACAATCTTCCTGCTGTCCCGGACTCCTAATGTCATAGCTGTGTTGCGCAACTTTGCATTTTGAAATCCTGGCACCTTCTTCTTCAGCGCCTGAAATCAAACGGTCACGCGAATTGCGACAAGCGTATATAGAAGTTAGATGCTAGTAGTACCCGCTCGCTGAACTCTCATACGATACGATACACCCTCGCAATATTTTCTCACTTACATTGATTGCTTCACGAATACCCTTCCTTCCGTCTATCTCCGCCTTGGTGAGATCATATGCGTCCAGAGGGTCGATTCCCTTCATGTGAACCAGGTTGAGGTTAGTTGCTTCACCCTCTTCCGAAAGGGCACTCCAGCTTCCTCCCAGAGACACAGTATCACCGGCCCGCTTGGCCTCATTTTCCTCCTCGAATTCACCCTGCATATAAGGCGACTTTAAGTGGTTTTCCTTCCCTGTCGTGTCTTGCTGCCATGTCTTTGACCAATCGAGGTATGTCGCGGGATTTTTTTCTGTGTGGCGTAAGAATTCGTTTTTATCAACGTTGACCATGTTAAAGACACTCGTTACTCCCATTGAATCATTTCGTTCCAGATAGGTAAACCGAGATCCTGCACGGGCCGAAACATCGGCATCGCCGCTACAGTCTATGGTTCGCTTGGCTTTGATACACCCCCTTCCACCCTTATTTTCAACGATTATGCCGCTGATAGCGCCTTCGCCATCCAACACAACATCGACAACGAGAGTGTGCAGCAGCGTCCGAACACCGGCTGATGTGAGAAGGTCGTCTGCAATGGACTTGAACTTCTCGGTATCCAGGCACTCTGAATCATTGTAGGCCCACTTGCTGCTCGCGCCAAGTCGTTTACTGACGCGCTCTAGCTCCGCTCCGATTCCTTTACAGTCAGTTGTACAGCCCTCATAACGATACCACCCCAGAGTCTCCATCCCCACTGTTGTTATGACTCCTCCAAAGCAGCCGAAGCGTTCAACAATTAAAACATCTAGCTTTTTACCAGCAGACTCAACCCTCGCCGCAGCTAAAGCTGCAGATATACCCGCTGGACCACCTCCCACAATCACTATGTCGGCCTCGTCCACCACCTTGGTTCGAAGATCTTCACTGACAAAATCGCCAGCATCAGAATTCTTCTTCTGATGAGAAGTGGAACATGCCGGCAATGATACGTGCCGCTTCCTGTCGAGCTCTTCCTTGGTAACATGCGTCTGTGGGCTTTTGCTCTTCTTTCCTTCCCATCGCGAGATCATCCGTTCGATCTTGGCTTCGTAGTTGTCGTCGTTGCACCTACCATCACCATTCTCGTTTGAACTAAAAACCTTCACTTCAGCTCCTCCTTCCCGCTTATTGCCATTCACAACCGATCCCTTTCGATTCCGATCGGATTTACCCAAATTTGCTTTACTTTGATGGCTTTCCAATAATTCCTTTGCCATCCGGTTCTTCAATTTTTTGATGGCAATTTGATGCCAAATGTACGATACGACCATAAAAACAGCTCCTGTTACGACTGAAACGGCTATCGAATGAGTAGAGAACCATGTTTCGCTCAAATTTGAGACCATATTATTATTGGAGTTGGGATCAGGGCTTCTTGAACAAGTCGAAGCCTCGAAAACGTGGAGAGAGGGCTAAATCAAATGTAATATCTTAAAAGATACTTGAGTTATCTAGCTCCAGCCAAAATCATCTTCTACAGGGCAGAGAACAGAGTTCGAAGAACAGAGGCCGTCTCTTCTGTTCAATTATTTAATTTGCACAGGTTTCCAGAAAAACGAACTAAAATATGACAGCACTAACGCGTTGGCTGAAATCTGCTGATAAATTTGCGAGGCCCCTAAATGATCATGGGACGAGCAGTGTCTTTGGTGGCATCACAAGTATATCAACATACGTCCTCCTCCTTGCCTACCTCGGTTATTACATTAATCAAACAAATAGTCGCGATTTCCCAACTTCTGTATCAATTCGCACCTTCCCTCAGCGAAATGATGAACCAGAGTATTTACCTGAAATGAGTTGCATTGCTAATAGTGGGTGCTGGTATCTACCTTATAACGTTGGTCCATCATCACAGGGTAGGCGGCAGACAGAGGGCACCGGAGGGGATACCGTGGTGAGACATTGTTATTATTTAAGGGAAGGTGAAAGTGTTCCCGAAGAGCATCGAGCAATCATACATGACAGCGATCCCGTTGACAGCTTTTCTGCATTGTGGGAAACGCAGAACTTTGGCTTTAGCTATCAAGTTGACACTGTCACTGCTGTCGGGACGACGCTGACGTATGAATCAATGAAGCCATTCAAATCGATGGATGAAGCATCGACAAGTGAGGGGGAGAGGCGGTTCATGATCTACAAGGGTGCAAGTCTGTTCAATTTGGTGAAGACGCAGGGTCTCGGCGGTGATGATGATGTGGTCAACAGTTGGACTAATACTGTCACGAGCGAAGACGGGACAGCCGACGAAGAACAAAATTTGTGCTGTGGAGCTGACACTGTTATAAACCCGAAGACAGGTGAGACTCTCAGTGATGCACAGTATCTCCTCAAGACGAGAAACGCGTGTAGCGAGGGGTGGAGTGGCAGGAGGAGGAGGAGTCTTGGTGAGCACCAAAGGAGACTTGGGGAGAAGGCTGATGGCGAGGTGTGTTCTGATGGGACAGAGTGCCAGAGCAATTTCTGCGATATGGGGGGAAACCCAAAGGTATGCGCTGCTCAGCCGGATCCATCGCCAGGTGGTGGAGGGGATCCACCGCCAGGTGATGGAGGTGATGGAGGGGACCCACCGCCAGGTGATGGAGGTGATGGAGGGGACCCACCGCCAGGTGGCGGCGGGGGGGCAGGAGGAGAATCCCTTAACCAATTGAAGATCCGCCCCTTCCCCACATATAACCTCATTACCGTCGAGAATCCTCTTGAGCCTCTCGCTCTCTGGGCGGTCCTTGGCGGGGCCTTGGCGGTAATTGATCTCCTCGCGAGCGGATTTGTTCACAATATAGGAGCTCGTCTCGCAGGAAAAGGAAAAGAAAATAATAATCTGGACGGAATCGAATTGCAATCCGTCACCCCCACGGCCAATGCCCAGCAGGTTGGGCGCAAGAATGACGGAGATCATGCGCTCTGAAAACAAAACTTGTACTTAAAGTTGTATATACATGATTTTTGGATGATTTATTTATGCAAAATGCAAAACTCAAAACTCCAAAAAACAACTTACTTACATCACCTCCTCTTTCTCTTCGCGATCATTGTTCCTTCCTCTCAATTTCACACCTCTCCACGGCCTCTTTACGACCTCATCCCATCGCCTCCAGCAGTAAGCGTAGCAGTAGCAACATCAATGGAACCGACTGCTTCAGAAATCCCGGCAAAGGGTCGGAAACAATCACAAGAGATCTTGGACTGAAAGGTTGTAATGGCCTATTTATTCAAATTTCGAACGACATTTTTCTTTAATCTTCTTCTAGCCCCAACTAAGATCTATTGAAGATCTACCGCCTCCATGGCTTCGATGAGCGTTGAAATTGTATTGCTTGTCAGTGGAGTTGTTTTCTTTCTCATTTGCGACGCCAGATGCTTCGCGCGCCCACCTAAGCTCTCTCATTTCTTGAATTTTGGCTTTGTGTGGGTTCGTCTCAACACTTCGTCGACTCTCAAAATAATCTGTCGTAGAATTCCCGAATCCGTTTTCCATCCGACGTTGCAGAGCTAATGTCTGCTGTTGGCGTGTTTCGCGCCCGTTGCGTAGTCTTTCGTCGTAAGCCATCTTGCTTTTGTTATCTCGCTCCTCAACTAGGCGATGGCGATGTTTTTGCTTCTCAATTTCTTTTTCAACCTGAAGGCGGAGCTCATTTTGCTCGTTTCGTACACGTTCCTCGTCTGCTCTTTCGGCAGCGATTCTCCTTTGTTTGTCTGCCCTTTCCCTCTCCCTCTTTTCATTGAGATCGCGCATCATTTGCTGCGCATATGCATTTCCTGTGACACGCGAGTTCAGTCTGTTGCCTGGTTGGACTGCTGCATACAGAGATGCTTCCTCCCTTGATTGTTCCATTTTTCGCTTGTTGATTTCAAACTCGCGGTCTCCACCCCCCATATTCTCGGTAAGAGAAGCTGCCGCGTTGTTGTGAGAAACGTTGTGATAGTTTGTTTTGCGAGATTTGTTTGCATAATTGGGATTCTCATAAGCTGACATGTTGTCAAATTCACCATTGATCGTCACCTTGCTGCTTTCCTGTCCAGCTGGCACCATCAAGCTAGCGGTAAACTTTGCTTCTTGTTCAGCACGGTCGTGCCCGTATCTTTTCAACATCTCCTCGTACATCCCACTCACACTCTGCTGAGTGGTGCCCCTCCTATCGCCTCCACCATGTCCCTCTGCAACCGTCGGCGGAGCCTGTTGATAAAACATATTTTGAAAAGGTTTTAATTATTTTTCTTCGCTCAAAAATGGTGGGACACAAGTTCAATTTTATACTCGAAATGGACGGAGAAGCTCTGGATTTTTTTGCGTTCGTCAAAGCCCCCCAAAAAAACTCAAACTGTCATTTTCTTTTCGAGTCTTTTTTTTTGAGCACATTCGCACACGAAGCATCATCACCTGAAAAAAGCCAAAAACAAAAGATGACTTGCGAAAATCCCCCTCAAAGCTCTCCTAAGAGTATTACTCCACGGCATCCGCCGGAATTTGAAGTAAAAACTACTTCAGCCAGTCGATGTATTCACCGCCGACCGATGATCACCATTCTTCTCTCCATCCTACTTGTGGGAATTATGCTGCTTTCGATCCCAGTTTTGGGGCCTATTGTGGTAACAATGTCCCCTTCTTGTTTTTACAGCAAGAGAAATATAGATACTAGACGCCAGTTCGCTTTCAAGGATCTTTTTGGCAAGTTTAGTGCTGACTTTCTCTCGAGCGGCTCCAAGCAAGTTGCTGTAAGGAGCACTGAGTTAGACACATTCACTTTAGTTTGGGAGAGTGAAGACTACGCTGGTGACATTTCAAGCGAACTGACCCTCCACATGATGGCAAGGTGAGATTCGCGCCGAGGATGACGATGACGATGACGATGACGATGACGATGACGATGACAATGACGATGATGATAATGATAATGATAATGATAATGATGACGATGTCAACGTCAACGTCAACGTCAATGTCAATGTCAATGTCAATGTCAATGTCAATGTCATGTCATCGTCAATGTCAACGACACGCAATATTATTCAACATCATCAGCCCTCAATCAGTATTGACAAAATCGCGCTCATTTCTCTTCTCCAATAAACTATTTACTAACCATCCAAAAATGACAACATTCGCCGCAATCCAATCCAATCCAAACCAAACCAAACCAAACCAAACCAAACCAAACCACGCATACAACATAGCGCTGAAGAGTCCATCTTTTCACTTCCAGAATACAAGAACTGGTGCCTTCTGGCAAACAGCACCTTAACGACGACGAAAACGAATGAGTGCATGCCCATAGTATCTGTTCTGTCCCCAGGTCTTCCTGGGAGTTTTTTCTCTGCCGAGGGTCTTCTCCTTGACTATGATGAGCGCGAACGAGTCATTGACCAACATTGGTGCGAAAACGGCTCTCGAAAAGCCATCGCCCTAAAACACGCCAACGACGACTTTGACTGCATGACTCCAAGAGGTCTCCGACAGCTCACCATTACGAAACTGAAAAGCGAGCTATTACTTGGCGGTCCCCTCTACAAGAATCACCCTGAAATTGGTCCGCAGTACGCCACCATCAGCGATGATCCTCTGATGCAGACAAGGCTCGGCGGGAACAATTTCGTGCTCCCAGATCTTGCTCCGCACGTAAAGCATCTGACAAAAATTGTCGCTGAGAACTCCCTGCGCCTCACATTCGGTGGCCTCTCGTGGCTCGGCGTCTCGAATTACGGGGTTGTCCTGAGCTACATTGTCGAGGACATGATGTTCGCTGTCGGCGCGATGGTCATCGTATTTGCGTACCTTCTCTTCAACCTAGAGTCGCTATTTCTCGCCGCGGGGGGTTTCTTTCAGATCGTCATCTCAGTTCCGCTCAGTTTTGCTTGTTTTATGATGATGGGCTTTACGCACGTCTCTTTCCTGCAATTTATGGGCTTGTTTATTATCTTGGGCATCGGGGCGGACGATATTTTCGTCTTCATGGACGCCTACCGTCAGTCCCAGAGAATGACCTTCGCCGACGACTTGAGCAGATTTTCCTACGCGTATAAGCGTGCTGCGGGGGCGATGCTCACAACCTCTCTCACGACAGGAATTGCCTTCTTCGCGACGGCCATCTCGCCGATCCCAGCCATTGCCGCGTTTGGGATCACAATGGGGTTTATGGTCATGATCAATTTCCTGCTTGCAGTCACCTTCTTCCCAGCCTGTGTCGTCTACTTCTACAGGCATCTCGATTGCAATGGGGCATGTTGCTTCTCAGGCGCTGCTTTGTGCTCATCGAGTCTCCACACCGACGCCAAACCTACCGAAAAGGGCGTGACGGTTTCTCCCACGAACTTTGACCGCCACATCAACCACGTACTCGACCAGATGGGTGAATGTACAATCGATGTCATGGACCTCGGCGAAGATGTCAAATCTGAAGAAGGTGGCATAGTGGAAAAGAACGAGAACGAGGGTGACGACTACCCCTACCGCAACGAGGGTTTTAATCTTGACGAGTTCTTCCGAACCAAGTTCGCGGGCATCATTGCCCACAGAATTTTCCGACGCATGATTATATTGTTCACCATCGTTATACTCGCTCTGTCCGTTTCAATCGCCTCCAGCCTCCGCATCACGGGTAACCTGCCGGTCTACTTCGATGACAATCACCCCTACAACGTCTTCCGGAGCGCAGCGACTAGCCCAAACTTTGCGGCTGGGTCGGCTGTCCCAAAGATTCAGCTGAACGTCTTCTTCGGGGTGAACAAGAACAATCCAGTCACGCGCCTCGACGTAGACCCGCAGTCCTCCTACGATGGCACTGCCAACTTCGACGCCAACTTTGACATCAACGACTTCCATGCCTTCTCCAGCATCCTGAACTTTTGCCGCACGGTGTCGAAAGATTCCGATCTTGTCGCTGACGGTGAAGTTTACTGCTTCGCCGAGGATTTTGTTGACTTCCTAAACACCACGCACTCGCTCGCATTCAACGAGGCCAATTTTGACCTCTACCACGATAGTGACGAGTTCCAACTCTTTCAAAAGAAGAGGCTCACCGAGAGATTTGCCGTTAGCCAGCCATTCACCGGCGTCTCAGATTGGAGCTTAACCAGCGAATTTGACGGAACAGTATCGAGGGGCGACATCTCGATTTTGGAGGCAACGACCATGGAATCGATCCAAAGGTTCGCGTTCATCACCTTCAACACGACAATGCCACTGACACAATCCGACCTGTCACTTGGCGAGAGCAGAGTAATCTTTGACAAGTGGCAGCGACACATCGACAACCACAACTCGTACAATCCAAATGCCAACGCCCTCCAGAACTGCAACTACTGGTATTTCCTTATTGGGGGCGAGGAAGTGGTCGCCACAACTCTCCAGGGCATCGTCGCCACTTTAATCTGCGTCTACATGGTGTTAATCATAGGAAACGGCAGCTTCGTAGTCGCCAACCTCGCCATCCTTACGATCATCTCAATCATGGTGGTCATAGCCGCCGTCGTCTGCATGATGGATTGGACCATTGATTACCTGACCTCTATTTGCCTGATTGTCTCCATTGGTCTTTCTGTAGATTTTGTTGTACACATTTCGCACTCGTACCAGCACTCGAAGGCCAAGACGTCGGAATGCAAGGCCCGCGACGCCATCTCCGAGATGGGAACCTCCATCATCAGCGGCTCCATCACCACCACAGGGGCAGCCACGTTCCTCCTCCTCACTGATTTTCTCTTCTTCAGCAAGTTTGGGTTCTTCCTTGCCATCACCATGGTTACAAGCGTATACTTCGCCCTCGCGGTTTTCACCAGTATTCTAGCTGAGTGGGGGCCGACAGACAATGCTGTTGTGACCATTAGTGACGACTACGACGATACTGATTACTGGACTGGTCGTTATGATCAAAATCATGATGACCACCTAGAAGACTACAATTATTACGTCCCCCGCGACACCCACAACCGTCAAGGCAGCGAAAGCCTCGACACCAAAAGTGATACCAGCGATGGTAGCAGTCTCTTTTCAGACGTCCTTGGTGGTGACGTTGAGGCAAGCGGAGTGACAGGGTGAAGGAGGAATCGAAGGTATTTTTAATTTGTAAAATAAGAGGGGTTGTTTTGTTTTGTTAAGTAGTAGGCCTATTAGAGAGTCCAAAATCACGCGTTTTTTTTTTTTTGTGAAAAACACCCCAAAATAACAGAAAAAATAACTCCAAAAAAAAAATGGGAAGATGCCCTAAACCAACAAACCGGGCAAAAGAAAGCCTGGAACAGGAGAAACAACTCAAAGACTTCGTCGTGCTACAAAAATTAAGGAAAACGGAGAAGTTTAGCATCAAATCCCTCTGGGATAATGGGAAATGCCAGCTTGTCGCCACGTTGGGCAGATACTGCTTGGATGTGATCAATGATAATGATTTCACCAAGCGGAATCAGACATCCGTCTTCAAAAAGATCGTCAAGCCACTATTCAGTACAGGCGAGGTGCTCAGTGGGTTTGTGTATCCCGCAACAAAAGAAAGCACGATGTTGGGCAGATGGATGGAAGACTTCAAAAAAATCCAGAATGAAAGAGATAACAGTGATCACGACCACGGCGCTTCACAGAACTTTGCAGAGACCGAGCTTGACAACTTCTTCAGTTTATTGGATGAGTTAATCCCTTTGTATGAGGAAAGGAAGCAAAGGATTGCCAATAAAGCAAGTGATATTGTTCCCTTAGTGCCCAACAAATCTGGTGGAGGCAAGGGTAAGAGATCTGGTGGAGGCAAGGGTAAGAGTGATAGAGTCGCGAAGGACGCGAGGGACAGTCTTGTTGAGGAATTAATTGGTGAGGCCAATAATAGTAATGAGATTGAAAGTGAGAGTGAAAGTGAGAGTGAAAGTGAGAGTGAGAGTCAAAGCGAGGGTGAGAGCAGCGACAGCAGCAGTGACAGCAAACTCAACAGCAGCACCTCCATCGTTCGCAAACAAGCCGACAAAGTCATCTCTTTCTCCTCAGACGACAGCGATTCATCGTCCTTGCAGTCACCCTTGCAGTCACCCCCCACTCCACAGCATAAGAAGAAGAAGAAGACGACGACGAAGAAGAAGACGACGACGAAGAAGAAGACGACGACGATGAACGAAGAACAGGAGGAGTTAGAGAACTTGGACGAAGAACAGGAGGAGGAGGAGTTAGTGCTGAGGAGCACGGAAAAAACTAAAGTTGCTCTAAACTACAACAAAGCCGGTGTTCCTATAGCAACGAAGACGAAGAAACGGAAGGATGAAGGAGAAACATTTGTCTCGACGGAGAAACTTCAGAGCAAGAAAAAGAAGGGGAAGGGGAGGGAAAGTAGTGTGAAGAGGAGGTGAGAGACGCGTGCGCATGTGAGTGAGAGAGACACTCGGGGATGCATGAGCCAGGTGCTCACAGGAGTTTGCTTCTTCGTATATATCTAACTTTTCGAAGCAGCAGCAAGCCCGTCCAAAACACTGACTTTTATGGAAGTCACTGGGAGCGGATGGAAAAGCAAAACGCCCAAATGATCCAATTGGTTTCTCTCGCCTTCAATAATCGTGCTGGGGCAGGCTTCAATGGAATGGGCACACCGCAACCACAACAACAAATTACTCCACAGCAACTTGAGATGGAATCACCGCCTGTCGAAGCCCCATCCTGCGCAACTGTTGATGTTGCCAAACAGAAGGCGAGCCTTCTGGAGAAGCGAGCGCGTGCTAACGAACTGTTCAAAATGGCAAAAGAGGAGAAGGAGGCGGCAAGTGATGAGGACGAAAAACGAAATTGGAGTACTCGAGTCTCGAGTGCCTGGGATGAGGTTGCTTTGATCAACGATGATTTGGCAAGGCTCGACGAGTAAAACACATAATAGAAATAATAAAAACACAATGGGGGCGATTAAAAACCACAATCCCTCTCCTCTATTCATTCAATTGTTCCAATAATTCCAAAAAGGTGCTCAGTGTCACCTCTCCAGTCATATCGAAAAATTCGCTCACTTGGTTTCCCTCCAAACAGACTTTGCAATTCTGGAGGAAGAAGGGCACCGCATACTGAGCAGCCCACCTGCCATCGTTTCGTTTTTGTAACATTTTAAATTTGTTCGCCCTCTGCAGGATTTTCCAGTTGATTTTGAGCCCAGCGAATTGATGTTCGATTGCCTCGCGAGCACTGCTGAGCGCTGCGTTTTGCTTTTTGTAGCGCTGTTGTTGTGTTAGTATGTTTGTGAGCAAAGCGCCGCCGCCGCTGCCACCGCCGCCGCTGCCGCTCCAGCCACACTCTTTCGCCACATTTTGCAAACTGAACCGCACGTTGTCGCTTGACTTCTCACCTTATAAATCTGTGCAAAGTCCGAGTGCTTTTTAGTTGCTTCATCAAACTTCAAATCGTTCGGGGCTAAAATATTCCGGGAGTAACAGTAACGGTAGGCACTGTCACCAATCATGTGATATTCCCGACCTCGGAGTTTGTTCAGACACACTCTCTCTAATGTTTCGGCGACTCGCGACTTCTTGGCACAAGTTAAATCATTCCAGCGGATGGTCAGAGGTGTTACAAGCCAAATATACAAGCCAACCGGAGCAACCGCCGCCTCTGCCTTCATCCCATTCGTATGTCCCCAGCCATTATAAAAGGCGCGTTGCATGTCGTAGTGATTCGCTCGACGAGGTGCATTTGACCCCCCAGAAAGGGGTCCTGCTCCTGGTCGGTGAAAATCCTTGAATTGACAGCAGTCGATGAACGCGCAGGGATTACAGCGTCGACCGAAAGCATACCCAAACTTACCATTTGGCCTGTGAGCCATCCTCTTCTTGATCATCTTGCTCCACCTCTTGAAGTAAGGCGCCCACGCTCCAAGATAAGATTTCCACAACATCTTCCTAGCGAAACCATTGAATATGTGGGTCGTGAACAGCCCCGCGGCTGCCGAGATGATCGTATCAGACCCTCCCCAGAACGTCTTCATCTGCTCCAATGTCAATCCGTGAGCATAGTGGTGAAGACCGATGCAAAGAACCTGAAGACCGGAGAGCTTGATGTCACCAGCATACATGATCTCTTCAAAACGGAGGCCGTGATACAGCTGCTCAATGTCATCTACTCTCAATCTAAGTTGCTGGTATAGAGAACTATCACTGTTCCTGAGTCCCTCCAGAGTGACGGGCTTCAAGGGGAGAGTTCTCCTCCCGCACTGAGAGTCAGCGACCATTGTTAATTGATGATAAAGCAGCATCAAGTTATTGGTCCGAGTGGCTACCATATGTGATAAGAAGAGGTAGAAAACAAGTTTTATTGGCATAGGAAGGCCTTCATGCAGTAGAGTGAGGGGTAGGATCGTTGCGATGGAGGGAGAATTAGTGAGAAGTATTTCTAGGGCCTTAATATTTCGTTGGTCGATTAACGAGAGGGATACATGTCTATTGCTAACATGAGTGAGACGCTTGGTTTTCCGGACATGAAAGTGCGCCATGTTAGGAATTAATTTATTTCCCAGATTTTATTTTTTTTGGGAGATAAAAAAAACTCCTAGGGTCCCCAGGGAGAAGTGATTTAGGGCTTTAACATTTCGTTGGTCGATTTAACGAGTGGGATACATTTCTATTGCTAATATGAGTGAGACGCTTGGTTTTCCGGACGCGAAAGAGGCCATGTTAGGAATTAATTTATTTCCCAGAGTTTTATTTTTTTTTTGATAAAAATGCGCGATTTTGGACTCTCTAATCTTTTCAGAATATTGATCACACCCCTCTATTTTGTCCTCTGGGACACGCGCCACTACACCAGCAACCCAAGAAAACACAGTGACACTGTCCGTGAACATATTGACTTTACAAACGCCTATCTCCACCCATTTAAGGCCAGGTGGTTTTTCAAGGTTCTCGTTGTCTTGTTCTCTCCCCCTTCTCCTTCCCCATGATCCCCCCTGATTTGGACCCCCCCCCTCTCTCCACCCTATGCTACAAGGCGATCCTCTCCTCCCCCACCCTCGCCCTCCCCCTCCCCTCCTCCCTCCCCGCGTCCACCCTAACGTCCCTCCTCCGCAGCCTCTCCCAGACGCGCCTCCTCACCGACTCCTTCCTCCTGCACCTAATGGGCGCGGAGACGGAGGGGTTCGAGGCGACCCTCGTCAGGAGGGACCTCGGGATCAGCCTGGAGGAGGTGCTGAAGAGGCTGCCCCCGAGCGAGCCAAACGGCAAGGAGGAACACGGGAGACGGGACAGCTTCAACAAGGATTATAAGGATTACAGGGATTACAAGGATTACAAGGATTATAAGGATTACAAGGATTACAAGTCTTCCAAGGATTACAAGTCTTCCAAGAATTACAAGTCTTCTGCACATTCTGCACACTCTGCGTATCCCTCCCCCTCTCCACCCTCTCCACCCTCTTCACCCTCCTCTCCATCCCTGTCGACTCTGAACATAACCTCCCTCCGCCTCCTCCAATACGGCCTCTCCTGGTCGAACACCAGCACCCTCCCCCCCCCCCCCCCCCCCCCCCCCCCCCCCCCCCCCCCCCCCCCCCCCCCCCCCCCCCCCCCCCCCCCCCCC
>ERZ651776.3016-NODE-3016-length-17417-cov-4.798039_pt1 | contig 17417 bp, 9 predicted proteins | sample MGYA00514761_ERZ651776 | MGnify/ENA metagenome assembly ERZ651776 | reverse complement strand
CAACGACAACGACAACGACAACGACAACGACAACGACAACGACAACGACAACGACAACGACAACGACAACGACAACGGTGATCCCCACACAACATGTGTCACTGACGGAAACGGCCAAAGTACGGGGACCACCATTGCACCTCCACAAACACCGACAACATCGTTGCAAAAATATCTCCCGCCAAAGACTCCTGATCCTGATAGCGACCAAATGCTCCTATTTGTATTTGAACCACATCAAACGGCTTTGTTTGCAGACACCAAAAATATTGACACAACGAAAGCAAAGGTGTGCAAGGCAGAACTGGGCACAACATTCAAGATGCTGAATCCTATACTCAAGCGGCTTTTCAATGTTCCTGAAAATTCCACGCTTGCTCCCAACATAAAGTACCTGAATATGCAGCGCGGGAATCAGTGGGAGCAGCTCAATACCGAGCTTGACTGGAGGGATGCTTTTAACATAGCTAAGCTCCAGAGTGATCGAAAAATGTATCTCATGTGCGGCATGCGTGAGTCTGCCAAGAAGAGGGACTATGTGCATTCACTGAAAATGAATTATGCCTGCAAACCTGAGTTTTTTGGAAATCGTTGGGAAGAGCGCAATCGATCCACTGAGGAGTACCACCGCTTAAAGCAGAAAACTTGGAAGGAGGAGCGGGAAAAAACAAGAATGCTCACAAAGAGCATGAGCGAAAAGACATTGCGAACGAAGCTGAGAACGTCGCTGATAGAATCACGCAGTGACAGCGATAAATCTTTGTCGTCATCATCTCTCCTCAAAACAGTTCTGGGAGTTAAACCAACGAGGGCCAGATCCACTCTTCTAACAGATGGGAAGCAGATGGACTTAATGAACAAGCTAGAAAAACAATTGAAGCAAGGCAAGCGCCGGAATGGCAAGAAAACGAGGGAAGGAATGCTAGGGAAGGGGGACTATACCTTCAGTGACGAGCTAATTCGCTTTGATTGGGATCGATTGATGGCAACCGGCCTTGAGTACAAGTAATATGTTTAGCTTAACGATATGTGCTATTTGCGCCTACTAACTACCGCTTTACCTTTTACAATCCATTTACATTCTTATCTCCATGGGTTGTTCAAAACAGAACCCTAAAAATGGAAAATTGCTGCGGCATTCCCTTGTCGTTAGTGCTCATTAATGTTTTTCCCGTGTTCAATATACAACCACTACTAATTAGCGTCTTCACGATGTTGTTGTCGGCTGCATTTATATAGGCAGGATCCAAAATTAATTCATCTTTGTTCTCATCCAGCCAGCTCATATCTTGCACACCTATTGACAACACGCCCAACTCGTCATCCTCTGGATCATCAGACTCCTCCGCCACAAAAACAAAGAGCACCAATTCCCCTTTGTTATCATTGTTCCAACCCTTGCTAAAACCTAGACGAACACTCTCTCCCTGGATGCGCGCTTTGAGAAACACTTTATTGTCTACCCAGCTGTCGCCTTTCGTAAACTTTACCTTGAAGGGCAAATTAGGCTTAAAATTCACCATGTTACTGGTGATTATATCTTTCTTGGTTGGAGCCGAAGGACCCGCTACTGGACCCTTCTTTTGTTCGACGATCTGAGCTCATATTTTGTGTGTGTGTGTGTTGGTCTTTTTGGTATGTAGAATATTTCTTGACAGTATCTCAGAACTATCTCAACTTACCTTCTTGCAGACCACCTTGTGCTCTTTCCAGTCACTTCTCTGGCACTCGACGCCACAATAATATGCACTCTTGCACTTACTGCAACACGACTTGGCCTTGACTTTCTTGCACTTGTCGCATTTTCTCTTGTCCATCCCATACTTGTGAGCGGTCTCCTCAGTCAGGCAGGCATCTTCCAGTGCAGCCCTCATTAACATGGTCCTCTCCGGCACAGATAATCGAAGTCGTTGCGCGGCGATAAAAGCCTTGCAAGTTGTCGCTATAACCTCTCGGGTCTTTTGATTTTTTCCCTTTTCCCCTTCCAAGTGCTCCCCAAGCCCTTGCTGAATTGCCATTGATGCAAGCTCAGCATCTGTGAAAGTCATCTCCTTCATTCGCTGTACCAATGCAGCCGACATCGCTTTTTCATCTTCTGATTGAGACATCGGTGTGCTGATTTACAGCGGGGTGGCCACTTTAAGTAGTGTCTGGGTAGTTGAGTTTTGGACAGTCTTTTCATTTTTTTTAAATTAAACTAATGGCCTAAACCTTGGATGAAACTTCATTAATGCTGTACATCCGCTCGTGATGGCTGAGTTAGACCTATCGTCGTTCCCGCTTCTGCGTATAGATGAGGTTCCAGTTCACAATTCCTCCACCTTGACATCTGCTTTGTCGGAACTGAAGGTGCTCCTTCAGGAAGATGAAAGTGGTCCGATGAGCGGATACGTTCGAAAGCTGATTGGTATTATTACGCGAGATCTAGAGAGAAGGACCGCAAAGGAGCGCGTTGAAAGCCTGTTAAATGGTTTGAATGAGGATGTACAAATTAATTCCACTGCTGCCATGACTCCATCAGTGTCAGCGGCAAGCGCGGAGTCGATTGGGTCGTTGGACGGTATTTACCAGACTGAAATGCGAGGAACGCATAGTGCCGGGAAAATGGCGCCTCGATTGCGGAAGAGCTCGTTTCGGGTTCCCCTTCCCAGTGAGTTGAAGTTAAGGTCGCAGACATCTGAGGGGAGGGGGAGGAGAACTACTGATGATGACAATAGTAGTAACAGTGTCGGCGATCGTGACAACAGTGGCGGGGAGGAGTCTCCCTCGGAAATAGAAACGAAGAAATCCCCGCAGCTTACAAGCAGGTCGACACCGGGCACATCAGCAGATACATCAAAAAATGTATCAGGCACTTCGCGTTCTCGGCCTCCTCGACCCCGTCGCTTGTCCGCTTACTCCCAAGAAAGTCTAGACAAAAAATATAAGACGTCGTCGGTAAACGTAAATGCAGTCTTTGGTTCTGTGCACGTGGTCGGATCCGGGAATGGGGGGGGGCTTAAAGCACGTGCTCGTGAAGCCCGACGCAAGTTCAAGGCTCGAAATGCATGACACGAGTGTTGGAAAGACCAATTTCAAACATTTTCGTGATCAATAATAGTATCTTCTTCATGACAGTAGAATTTAAGAGTAGCAGTGCGTAGATATTTGGTTTCAAATCACATTTTTTTCCCTCGCTAAATATCATTTTTTTAGTTCTTCCTGCGGCGCTTTGCCGATTCACGCTGTTCGGATTCAGCCTGTTCACGATTGCGGCGTTTGTCATCCTTCCGAGCCTTCTCTTCCATCTCGTCCCAATCCATTCCTTCCTCCTCCAATTCTTCATCTCCGTCGAAGTCAGACTCCTCCTCTGATTCCTCGGCAAAAGAGCTGCCATCCTCATCGTCGCTTGGCTCCTCGCTCACGTCGCTCTCCTCACTGCTGTAAGCCGACTCATCGTCATCTTGCCCCTCATCCTCTTCTTCGTCACCCATACGGAGGAACTCCCAGCCCGCCTCCTTCGCAGTCACGTCATCTTCTTCCGTGTCCATGTAGAATCGGTCATCGGTAACAACCTGCGCCATAATCTGCTTCCAGTTCAGGTTCATGGTACCCTCCGTGTAGGGGAGCTCCATGTCGCAAAGCCAAGTTTGAATGCTGTCTTTGTCGCTATTCTGGATCATATCGATACGCCAAGGCTGCTTGGTAAAATCCTTGTTGACGAAGACAACGTCAAAGGTCTTGGAGGAGAATGTGACACGCTCAAAATGAACGTGGTCAACATGGTCGAGAACGGCCACAAAGAATGGCGTCTCAGTGAGGTTGACGAGACAGTGGAGAGTCGGCTGTATCAAGACCATCTCCTTGTTTGGAGTTCCGTTGAAGCCGAGCTGACGGTATGGGACATCAAATTCGAGGCTGAAATTATTCTCTACCGCGACTCTCTCGACTTTCTTGCAGAAGACCTTAAAGGCTTCGTTCAGGCGTTTTCGAAGCTGTAGCTGTCGATTCTCCTCGTCAAACTCGTCTGGATCGTACATAGAACGGCGCGATCCGTCAACCTGCTCTGAAGAATCGATGACTTCTGTGTAAAACTGCACGTTGTCGTGCTTCTTCCGGCCAATCATGATGGGATTCTTCAGGTTAAAATGAACCAACACCATCAGCTCCTTCTTGCACGGCTGGAAGAACGCGTGGCGGACGTTGTCGTACATGATGTCCAGGACCTCCGATTTCTGAGACCGGAAGCGCAAGCCATTCGTGTGCGCCTCGAGCTGTCCGTTGGTCTTGCGCCCGGAGAATTGGGGCCGCATGGTGAGATCTTGGAGACGAGGGATCTTGCCCTGCTTGGTTCGCTTGAGCTTCGTCTGTTCGACGAGGTTACTCTCCTCCTGCTCCTTCTGTTCGCGCTGCTTGACGCGCTTCCGAAGCTCCATGATCTGGCGATACGCCTGGTCCAGATTGTTGCGTTCAAGAGAGCGGAAAGTCATTTCTCGGACAAAGGTCGCAAAGGGGTTGTGGCGCTGAATCAGCTTAGCTACATTAGCAGGGACATCCTTGGTGATAGTCCCGCCGCCGGTGTGGAAGTTGATGCGGAGGTAGGTTGCCTTGTCAGGTTCTGGCTGCACAACATTTTTAATCATAGTGACGTGGAAGGGGACTGGGTTTCCGTTGATGGGCACGATGATGCACTCGTTGATCATATCAACCTTGACCTGGTTGGGCATGGTCGACTCAGGCAAGTCTTCCGGCTTCTTGTAGACTTCGAATTCCTCAGCCTCCTCCTCCTCCTCCTTCTGGCCGCGGTTTTTCTTCTTGGCAATTTCTTGCAGCCGCTTTTCATTGCGTCGTTTGATGAGTCTGTCCTGCTTGCCAGCTCGTTCAGCGGCATCATCGATGGTCTCCTGGTTCTCCTCCGCAAGCTCCTTCAAACGGCTCGACTTCCGCCCCCCAGCACTACCGTCCGCCTCTGTCTTATTGCTGTCCTCTACATCAGAAACATCTGAGTCCGAGTCCTCCGCCTTATCATTGATCTGGTAATTAATATCATCGAGCGCCTTGGTGAGAACGGTGAGAACCTCAGCGCCCGTGCCAACATCGTTGCCGACAATTTTCACCGTGTCGCCCACGAGGAGACCAAAGGAAGACAACTTCTTGCTGGCAGCCTTTACGCTCACGTCGGTCTTGTCTTCCTCAGTGAGTTCAACACCCTGGAACCCGAGGTTAAGGCAAAATACCATTCCTTCCCTGAAGACAGTTGTGGCCTTCGCGTCAAGGACATAATTGGGATCCCGGAAATCGAGGCCAATGGCGAACCCTAAGCGTTTTGGGAGGGCAGCAACAAGGTCCTCCCTGCCCGCCTTCACCAAGAACGCTTCGGCTGTTTGGCTGACAATGTTCAACGGCTTCCCCGGTACCATTTTTGATAGAATCTCCACCTGCATGTCCACAAGTGTCTGGTAAGTTGTCTCAACCTTCTTGCAGGGATCGATGAGATAAGTCCTGGACATGCTGCTGCAGTAGGATTGATAGCGGGCACCGATGGAGGCAATTACAATGTCGTGGGACAGAGAAGAGGAGGAACTCTGCGCATTCACCTTCAAGTCGTACTCCCCGCCCGATTGGATGATCGGGAAAAAGCACTGTTCAGAATCTGATCCATCGATCTTCAGACCGAGCTTAGAAGGATCCTCAATGAGCTCAGCAACCTCGCCGGCAAATTTCTCATGCGTTATGTTCTCCTCGTCATTGACATAGTCCTCCATCTTGGAGCGAAAGCTCTTGAAGACTTTCTTCGTGAGAACGGAACTCTTCTTCATAAGGTCAGCCTCCTTCTCGTCTTTCTGGGCCATGACCGCGGATATACCCGGAGAAAGGTCGGCAAGGTTGACCTTCTGAGCATCGAGGAAATTGTAAAAGCTCTCACAAAACCCACCGGCGGTGGCAGATTTCTTCTCCTTTACAAATGTAGCAAGGATGGTCCCCTCCTTCAAGTCGCCTTTCTTCGCTATGTTTTCAAAATTTTCCTTGTTGGCATCTGCCTTGTTCTTCGTCATCAAGATGACCTCGGGTGTGTCGGCACCTTCAGGTCGGCTGTCCACAATACTCTGGAGAAAAGCGACCTTCTTCGCCGTCGTCAGCACGATGATCTTCCGAGTTGGGAGAAAGAGAACCAACGTATCGGGAAGCTCGTAGCCAAAAAGGTAAAGGTGAGCGATGGTAGACTTTAGGTAAGGATTTTCCTCACTGATCTTGTCACGGGCAATGCAAAGACAATCAGCGCCTCCATAAACCTTGTCTTTCCTCCCCAAATAGTGGTCCAGCAGCCTGCCAGCTCTGGCGTAAAAACTTTTCACGTCGAAACTGACGGACATGGCTGCGGACGTGGTGAACGGGTTTATGCGACGAGGAGTGGAGTGGTGGCAGTGGAGTGAGGAAAAGGGGGGGGTGGCGAGTGGGCAAAGGGGGAGGATAGAAACGTGTTAGAAACAGTGAACCAATGGACGCACAAGTTGTTGAGACACCGCAGCAAGATTGGTAAACAACGTACTTTTTATTTCAATGCGTTATAGCACAATGAAAATTTTCCGCCGAAAAATATCGAACACCACATTTTTGGTAAAATTACTCACTTGATTTGGGTGAATAACGCCAGATAAGGGGCCAAGTGACTCATAATCTACTGAGAACCTGGAGGCAGGAAGAAATACTTCCCAAAAGCAATCCCACCTACACACCATTTTTGTTTGTGAATCCCACGATGACAACAAAGAGTGGATCACCCAAGCCGAGCCATGTCCCCCCCGAACCTCGCGACGAGCAAATCGGCCACGACGATGATGCCGAACTAACCTTACTGCAGAAGGTGACAAATTATGTCTGGGCCACTGCTGTCCTCTGCCTTGCTAGTTATGGTTTGCATGAGATTGATTTTCTCAACGTTTTGCTTGCCAGCGATAAGGTCAACCATACTATTATTAAAGTGGGCCTTGCCATGTCAGTTATGCTGTTATTCACCAAAGTCTACATGGAGGTTAGTGGTCTTTTGAGGCCATTCTCTTCAAACGATTTTGCTCACAATTTCCATTCCTTCCTTTCCCACCCACCCACCCACCTACCCACCCACCCACCCACCCACCCACCCTCGTAGACCATAAAGGGGTCAATGATGGGCGTAGAATGTACTTACGACAACAACAAAAACGAAACGCACCTTTCAATATTTCTTATCATGATTTCAGGGACAGCTTTTCATTGGGGGTTGTGGCCAGCATACGGCTGGTATACTCCTCTCATTATGATAGCCATGAGCTATGGGGTAGTGCTACAGGTGAGCGAACGGGCAACCATCGGACAGGTTTGCCAGGTGGCAATCCATCAGTCGCGCCATCTATTCTTCGTTCTCCGTTTTGCGCTTGGACAGTGTCTTGCTGACAGAACAACACGTATTATCCATCCATTTTTTCGCAGCTGATTATGATTATACCTTCACCTCTACTGCAAAACATGTTTGGCATTGTTGCCATTACGTATTTTTTGCAAAATTATGCAGGTGTCTAGGAGCAACAGCTCGGTAGTAGTAAATTGGAGTAGAAAGCGGGTGTTGACGAACTTTATTTTTGCATCCAAAACATTATCTTTTTTCAAAATGTTTATTTTAACTGCCAAAGAACGAACTGTTCTCGGCGTACACATCTTCGTTGTTATTACTATTGTTCGGATTTCCGAGCAGCTGTGGTGACAGCAAGTCCCCTTCCCCCTCCTTGCCGTCGTTTGCAGAGTAGAGGTCGCTGAAGAAGCTTCCCAAAGAAACTTGTTGTTGTTGTTGCTGAAAATGACCATGCTGCTGATCACCACTGGGACTTTCTCCCCCGAAGCCAAAGCTGCTTGACTGCTTACTAATGAACGGGTTGTGGCTGCCTGTCCCCAATCCTCCTCCTCCTCCTCCTCCTCCTCCTCCTCCTCCTCCAGCAGTGTCATCATCGTCTTCTTCAAAGCCTCCGAGGATGTCACTAGGCAAAAAAAAGTCCTGATTATTGTTGTCGTTGGAGCTGTCACTCATGGAACTATTCTGGCGGCTAAGAAGAGCCGAGGGACCCCCTAAACTAGAATTTCCAAAGGCGACAACGCCACCAATCTGAGCAATTTCAGTCCCCCCCACCATGTCGAGAGAGAATCCACTGCCGTAAATATCTTCACCTAGCAGATCTCCTCCAACTTTCAACTCATCTGCATCGCTGCCATTAGCAGTGGGAGCCGAGGCACCACCACCCATCAAATGAAGCCCGCCCATTCCGGGTGGGGGGGCAATTTGTGGCTTGAGAGTTGCTGTTGCGACCTTCTGAGAAGACTGTGACGAAGAACCAATGTTCGTTTTTACAGCACTACCGACAACGCCAATGGCATTGGAAGACAAAGGTGGCGGCTCTTGCTTCTGCATCTGCTTCTGCCCAACAAATTGCTGTCGCTCCTGGAACTGACTGACGAAATGCTGTTGCAACTGTTCACGGTGGCGCTGGTTTTTTGTCTGCCGGAGCTTGCCCGTTTCAATTGTGACTTGGTGGTTCTTCTTCTCTTGCTGCTCCAATTTTTGCTTGAGCTCCCGCTCCGCTCTGACTTTTTGCTGCCTATCTTTCTCTGCCTGTATCTTGAGTCTGGCTTCCCGGCGCTTCTCCTCCAGCTCTTCCTTGGCCTGCCTCTCCCTCTCCAATTTTGCTTTTTGCTGCCTCTCTTTCTCGGCTTGAATCCTCTGCCGAGCAGCCTCCCGTCGCTTCTCCTCCTCAGCCCTTTCCTTCTCCTCCCGTCGCCTTGCATCCTCCTCCTTTTCCTTTTCAATTCGCATGAGCTCGGCCTCCTTTTCTAACGCCAAAGCTTTCTCTCGTGTCGCGGCTTCCTCCCTCTCTTTTTGCTGTTTCCGCCATAGCATCTGCATCTTGGCGTGCTTCTCTCGTTCCTCTTTTTCCTTTCGCTGCTCGGCTAGTATCAGCTTGCGCTGCTCGAGGATTTCAGGATCTTCTTCATTATTAAGAGCGTTGTTGTTTTTGGTACTACTGGAATTTGATTGTTTTTTCACCTGAATGCAGCGATCAAGCTTGCGCTGTTGCTCCTGTATGCGGGCGTCACGGGCAAGTTGCTCTTTCAGGCGCTCATCATTCAATCGTTGTCGCTCTTTTTCCTTTTCAACCCTCTCCTGCTCACGCTCCTGCTCACGCTCCCTCATCTTCTGTTCGTAGGTTATCCTGACCCTCTCCTGCTGCTTTCGAAGAGCCCGGATTCTCTCCTCCTCTGCAGCACGTCGTTTTCCCTCCTTCCGCTTCAATAACTCTTCCTGGCGCTTCGCGGCCGCAATCGCCCTGTCCAGCTTTCCGTCGGACGCGGCGGATCCATCAAAGCTAGGAACAAAACCATCATCGAAGACTGAAGGAGTAGACCTTTCTTCGTGTCCGGCAGCAGCTCGAGCTTCAAGCTGCTCTGTCAGGGGCTCGCCAATATTTAGTAGTTTGCTGCCGAAGGTGAAGGTGTCGTCATCCGAGGGCAACTTACTACGCGAGCGGAGTAGACTGGCTTCGGCCTCTCCGCAAAGGGGATCTCCGAGGATATTCTGTTCATCTGAAAGCCTCCAATTAAGCCCGCACCCGCCACCAATACCCTTCACCATGAATTTGCCGAAGAATACCCCACCCCAAAGGTCGCTGCCATTCTCCCTGTCAAGGTTTTTGAAAACACCGCAATTCTTTGCCACGCCGCTGTTATCGAACCACTTCGTCTTCAATTGTTTCGACTTATACAGCCAGATCAAGCCCCGTCGAGTGAACGTCCCAGCAATTTCTCGCAAGCAATGGCCATCATTAATACCTTCTTTGCTGACCACATCGCTAATAATTTCAAATTTTTCTACGTTCCTGGGTGACAGGTTAATTTGGTAGGATTTTTTTGTGATACTAAGGAGAGCGACCCATCCGATTGCGATACCGACAACAAGCCCGTAGATGTAAACGGGTGGGTGGGGGGGGGAGCAATTTTTTCGCGAGCTCCAGTCAGGTGACATGTCATAACCGACTAGGACCTCCACTTTTTTCCCTGCAATGACCTCCTCCGATGAGAACTCAAATACGACCTTGCTCCACGACGACGAATGCGTGCACTGAGGTTCATGGCTAATTGAGAACCTCCGCGTTTCGTTTTTCGGAAGCGCAAACCGTGCCCCACAGTCGTAGCCCCCCAAGGAAAAACCATTCACGCTGCAAACTTCCCTGTCGCTGTCGTGGTGGTTATTATTAGTGGGGGGACCGGGACCGCCGGAAACGGAAACCATGTACACATTGGATATGAAGGCAGTATCAGAACCGCTGTTCGATAGAACTAGCCCACGTGTCACGGAGTCACCCCAGTGGTCAAAACTCAGCTTTGGCACGCCGTTATCTGTGTCTAAATTGCTAATTTCCGTTATCTCCCCAGGCGTCTCCTCTTTATCTGCCAAGAAATCAACGTGATCTAATATACCAAGGCCGAAAATTTTCACTTCCTCTAGCATCGTGATACTGTTCCGAACAAATACACTCGCGTTGTACGCCTTGTCGCCAGGCGGACGAAAGTATATGGGTCCTAGACTGTCCGTCGAGAATGGGGGGATCGTCTTGCCATTCACGGCTCCATGCCCAAGAGCAAATGGTTGAGGGCGGGCGACAGTGGATAGCTTGTGTTTAAATTTAGCATCCCTCGTTTCGTCGCCAGTAAACGCAATTGTTGACGCAAACGGGGAGTGTAGGTTAGTCCCGGCACTTATCTCTTTGTACATCCCGCAGCGGACGGAACAGCCGCGAGTCATATAGCTGATGCCGTGGACTGTATGCTCAAACTCAAACGCACCGGGTGGGTCTGAATCATTGCCTGACCGAAAAACCCCTGAGGCTTCTTTGTTGTACACCGTATGGCCGTAGCTGGCCTGCAATAAGTCCGAATTTGGCTCTGACTCCACCATGAACCATCCGTCTCCCGTCCACCAGCGGTTGTCATCACTCTCTGGCCGAAAGACATTATTATCTTCGGCCAGCTTGGCGAGGCTAAAGTGCACCGGCTCGGAAGTTGGGTTCTTCACATATACAAAGGCAACGCTCAGCTCGGACACCCTCGTCTCTTCAAAATATGTTTCGGGGGTAATCAGGATATCAGGTGGATTGATGTGCACCCCTGCAGTAAAGCTGTTCTTGCTCGTCGATTCGACAGCATTTTCGGGCTCTGAGCTGCCTCTAGTAATTTTTCTGCCGTTGATGTCGATGGCGGTGTCGGTGGCGGTGTCGGTGCCGGTGCCGGTGTCGGTGGCGGTGCCGGTGCCGGTGTCGGTGGCGGTGCCGGTGCCGGTGGCGGTGCCGGTGCCGGTTTCGGCGGTGTCGCCCTCCACAAAACCCACGATGCTGTCAAATACCCCGCGCAAAATCTCCCCTACACCGCCAACCACGCTTCCCGCACGACTATTGATCAGATCAAGGTTAGGAAAAGCCTGAACACTGGTAGAAACGTAATTCAACCCTTGATTGCTATAATCTCGAAACGCGGCCCTGGCATTATTGACAAGCAACTGCTCAACAGGATTTACGTCTAGAGTTCTAATGTCGGCGGCTTTGGATACAAATTCACTGCTAATAAGAGTCCTGAGCGAGCTCTTTGCTTGGACCACTTCTTGCGATGCCTGCACTACTGCTCCGTACTCGTCCTCGTCCTTGCCATAGACAACGCTCTCGTTCTTGCCGTTTGGAGATCGAAAAGAGCCGCACTTTGAGGGTTGCAGCAAATTTCTATCTTGCACCCAAGTATTTGCACATATCCAGAAGTTATTGGTATCGCCACATGCAAAGCTGAGCTTCCCCGAAAGGTTGTTCTTGCTCTTAGGCTTGACAGTTTTTTTACGCTTTCCTACATCGGTGACTTTAAACCAAGGGTTGCAGCTGGCGATTTTCTTCACCTCAACCGCGGTGCCGAATGTACTCTGGAGGAATAGATCCTCATGACTCTCGTCCCCGAACCTGTACGCATAATCAAAACGTACCAACTTTCTTGATCCCGGAATCTCGTCAAAATCTTCAAAAGCTATCTTCGCAGCAGATCCATTCTTTTTATGTTCTTCCGGAAAATCAAAGACAAGATTGCCGAAAACGACATCATAATTGACAACAATGGGAATGGTTTCGTTCTCGCTCGTTCGAAGTTTGAGGCCGCTTCCGACAAGCGACGTCACATCGTCCTGAAAAATCTCGCGAGGCGGAGCTCTGACATGCACGTCGTACCTCGCGACCGCACCGGGCGGAAGAATTGTGCCGCTATTAGTTGTAGAAGTGTTCGCGCGAGCAAGACGCTTACTTATCTTGCCGTTGAGGGACATCAAAAAGCCGTCTTGAGTATCATCGAGGTTAGTATCGGTATCGGCACCAACAACGGTATCATCATTATGGCCGCCGTTAAAAATGTACGCGGGGAATTCCGGCAGGTATGCTTGGCCATTCTCAGGAAATATGTCAACATTACTGCACAACCGAACGAACGAACGAACGAACGAACGAACGAACGAACGAACGAAATAACGAACGAAATGAGCGAGGGAAGGACAAAAAAATGGCGGTGGATTAGTATGCGGGCAAACCGAACGTGGGTCAATCACTGAGGGGGCAGTCACTCACTCACCTCCATTTGTCGTACAATTCGCTCAGTTCTTCGGCCGCTCCGGAACTAAATTGAATATCGCTCATGTACAACTCTGCAGTACTACTACTTTCGCTCCCGTAGTCCAAAACAGACTGAGTCGTGGCGTCAAGGGGCAGAATGTCGGCGACATGAGTCCTCACGCGGCCCAGAGAAATTGAGTGGGCAGTCAAGTCACTTCCATCGGCGTAGATGGTAATCGGAACAGGATTGAAGTTGCGAACGTACAGTGACCTTGCCCGTGTCTCGCCGCCGCCTATGGGCCCGAACCGCATTATCAGAGGAGGATTTGATGGATCAGGGACAAGCTTATTCGCCAGACTCGGATTTTTCTTGAGAAGATTTTCAAGAGAAGCCTTTCCGCACTCTCTGGAATCAAGAGGTGGGTTCATACTGTCGCAAGACTCAGGCAAAGCGTCTCCTCGGGGCGCACAGTGTACCCGCGAATCGTACAGAAATATCGGTATGTCATGGGTCGAAATATTCGTGTCAAGCTTGAGTTTGCACATGAACGGTGGTGGAGGAGATTGAGGCAGCAGCTCTTGCTGTTGCTGTTGCTGTTGCTGTTGCTGTTGTTGTTGCCCGCCGAGCCTGTTAGAATCGATACTAAGAGTCGGATTGAATATAAGGTTGATGGGTTGCCACGAGTGATGCGGTCTTGCCGGTCGAATCGATTTCTCACTCTCTTGTTCGCTTCGCCGAAAAAATGGTGAGCAGTCGGTTGTGTCAATCTGATCAAGGTTGAGGTCAACGGGAAAGAAGTTGGCAAAAGTAGTCGGGACAACGACGTCGCAGTCTGATCGCTTCGAAACACCGGAATAATCTCCCCCCCGAATCAACATGGCATCTTCAAGTTGCGACGTGGTCACCTTGAAAGTAAAGAGATCCGAGTCGTAGCCGATCCCACCGTGTAATATATTGACTTTGTAATTAATGTTGACAACGCTCAGCGCCGCATTGCTGTAGTTGCTCATGATGGAAATCGAGCCTTCATGTAGACCAGCCTCTGCTTGACCCGAGTAGGAGAGGATGACAGCACCGTCACGACGAATTTTCCCGGGAATAACTTCCCCACCGTCGACAATCTCTACCGTCAAGTACTTGTCCCGCTGGTCATTATAGCTTACGCGCTCGATCCTGACTGGATCCAAACCGAAATTCGATATGCCGACGGGTATGGAGGCAAAAGCATCATTCGAGGTCAAAATGCCAAAGTCAACGCTCGAGGGGTGACTGTGGAGCCCCCCCCGAAGAACCTCAAGGTGGATAGGTAGAACCATATTGTCCCGATCAGTTTTGACGTGCACGTAAGAATCATACTCGCCCCAACCGATCGCCTGCTCAAAGACTAATGTACCCACCCGTTTCTTCTCGCCGCCCTTGATTTTCCACTTTTCACCCTTTCCCACCAATTTTCCTACGCCACTTTCACCCATTTCGCGACGCTTCTTCAGCTCACTGGAAGAGGAGGAGGCAATTCTAAATCGTTCTTCCGTAGAGTAAACATTCAATACGGTAAGAGTTTTCCTCCCTTTGGGATTGTAAACTACGATATCCTTGTAAAATACCTCGTGGGGGAACAATCCGTACTTTTCGATTGTGTGGAGTTTGTAGGGGTTCTTCGTGGACATTCCCCTGAGAGGAAATTCGACTATACCTTCACTGGTCGTGATGGTGAGGCTAGCCGTGACCTCTTCATCAGGAAATCTGGGCAAGAAGATCACTGAAACCATAATTGATTCCAGCGGATCGATGACCTCCGCCTTAAAAGCGGCCGGATGGAATTGCTTGTTCGTCGAATCGATGCTCACAATCTGAATTTCTCGACTATGTGAAGGGTTTCGAAGCTCAATGGCAGCGAGGGAAGGAACCAAGGCAGGCCGATTCTCAAATGCAGACGGCTGGGTATTCGTCACTACCAGGTACTCCTCATTCAATGGCGTTGGTTGAGGGGTGTTGGTATTTGACGACGAAACTGTCGTCGAAATTGGAATATCTGGAGAGGAGGGAGGCAATGAATCAGCCATAATTGGCCGATCTACGTAGGTAACAGTGTCTGCATTCGCATTTGCATTTGCATTCGCATTTGCATTTGCATTCGCATTCGCATTCGCATTCGCATTCGCATTCGCATTTGCATTGGTCGGAGCTGTTGGCCAGACAGCAGCGATTGTCCCAGAAGCGTCCACCTCGTGGTACCACGGAATAGGCGATACCGCATCGGCAATTGTGTCAGCAGTGGCGTCGGAATTAACATCATCCACTCCCACATCCGCATCCGCATCCGCATCCGCATCCGCATCCACATCCACATCCACATCCACATCCACATCCACATCCACATCCACATCCACACCCATATCGGTATTCGGGGCTCTGGGAGGAATGGAAGCTGGAGGCGCTGCATTGGAGGTAGAATCCAAAAGGTTGATACGGTACTGCTCATCATTGAGGTCATCATCTCTCTCAACCTCTTTTTCATCTTCAAAATCATCATCCTCAGCATCATATTCATCATCATCATCGTCATCTTCATCATCATCATCGTCATCTTCATCATCACCATCATCATCATCATCGTCATAATACTCGTAATCATCTTCGCTGTCTTCGTCATAGTCACCATGATCATACTCATCGTCATCATCCTCCTCGTTGTCTGTCTCACCCCAAGCAAAAGCGACAGGGAAGACTCCACCAGCAAATGGCGCAACAGTGGTTGCCTCACGGCCCGAAAACCAACCAGAAGCCCAACTATCCCAACTGTCGAACACGCAAAGGGCAACAACGACTAGTACTATAACATTCATCAGAGAAGGAGTCATTTCAGAGCTTCCCAACACAACTGGTTTTCCTTTTTTGAGACCTCAGATCAAAATGTAGAGAAAAATGCCTTTGAGCAGTGGCATTAACTACTAAACGTTCCTCTACTGTTGGAAAAAAACCTCTTGTTAATTAATATTGTCAAAGCCTTGTTTTTGTCTTGGAGGAGCGGGGGGCTGAGAGGTCCTGAGTTCGAGAGTCCTCGATGAGGCCGGAGGCCGGAGATCAGATCAGGGGCAGGTCAACTCTGAAACCTGTCCTTAGCGTAAAACCTGCACCGCCTTCTGAATATTATTTCTCATGTTATTTACCATAGTCCGCAGCACTATCGCAATTTTTATCCTCAATCAATCACCTTAACGGCATAGGATCTTGCCACACCATCTCCCTACGCCCCCTCCCATGTCTGTTGATCCAGGAGTCCAAGAAATCGTCATTGACGAGGACGTTAATAATGTGCTGCACTCCGGAGCCCTACGCGAACGATTGCAGGACGAATCACTCGGTGAAGGAACCATCACCCTCATCATCAGGGACCCCAATATCACAATCATCGGGGATTTGAATCTTGATTGGGACGATAAAGAAGAGGCTCCCCTCTTTGGGTGTAAATCACTCCTCCGCGTCGATCTCAAGGGATGTACAAAACTCACGCAGCTGGGCTATGCTGTGTTTCGCTGGTGCTCCTCCCTGACGAGCGTGGCGCTCCCGGACAGGCTCACACAGTTGGGCAATATTGTGTTTCAGGGGTGCTCCTCCCTGACGAGCGTGGCACTCCCGGACGGGCTCACACAGCTAGGCGGTGGTGCGTTTTACGGGTGCTCCTCCCTGACGAGCGTGGCGCTGCCAGACGGGCTCACGCAGCTGGGCAAATGTGTGTTTTACGGGTGCTCCTCCCTGACGAGCGTGGCAATCCCAGACGGGGTCACACAGCTGGGCGGTGGTGCGTTTTACGGGTGCTCCTCCCTGACGAGCGTGGCGCTCCCAGACGGGGTCACACAGATAGGCAATAATGTGTTTTACGGGTGCTCCTCCCTGACGAGCGTGTCTCTCCCGGATGGGCTCACGCAGCTGGGCGATTATGTGTTTGCCTGGTGCTCCTCCCTGTCGAGCGTGTCGCTCCCGGACGGACTCACGCAGCTGGGCGATAGAGTGTTTAATGAGTGCTCCTCCCTGACGAGCGTGTCGCTCCCGGACGGGCTCACACAGCTGGGCGATTATGTGTTTCAAAATTGCTTCTCCCTGACGAGCGTGTCGCTCCCGGACGGACTCACGCAGCTGGGCGATAGAGTGTTTCGGGGGTGCACCTCCCTGACGAGTGTGTCGCTCCCGGACGGGGTCACGCAGCTGGGCGATGATGTGTTTATGGGGTGCTCCTCCCTGACGAACGTGACGCTCCCGGAGGGGCTCACGCAGCTAGGCGATCAAGTGTTTTACGAGTGCTCCTCCCTGACGAGAGTGTCGCTCCCGGACGGGCTCACAAACCTGTACAATGATGTGTTTGACAAGTGCTCCTCTCTGACGAGCTTGGCAAATTCTGCTGGATTTTCCGATGTTGTCTCCTATCTTCGTGATCGCTACAAATGCGTCACTTTGCGAAAATTATTCCTGCGACTTTTAGGACAATATAATAAGGCGGTGAACGAAGCTAATGGAAATGAGGCTGAGAAGCATGCAATTGCTCTCGTTTACTTCCCTACAGACAACTCTAGTACGCTAGACGTCCGTCTATTTCTGCAAACGATGAATGCTTACGGGGGTGATGGAGTGAAAGGTTTGGTAGGATACATATTGAAATTTGTGTGAAGTGTTAGGAGAGACTTCGGTGATAAGTAAATTGAGGACGCTCTTCGAGTATATTTGAAATAAAATTCACAAGAATACTAGTTGTTGTCGTCGTTGTCGTCGTTGTCGTCGTT
>ERZ651776.3014-NODE-3014-length-17426-cov-4.623148_pt1 | contig 17426 bp, 16 predicted proteins | sample MGYA00514761_ERZ651776 | MGnify/ENA metagenome assembly ERZ651776 | reverse complement strand
ATAAATTTGTGAAGATGCTGAACAAGGACAGCTAGGAGTGACCAACGTGGCTTTGTCCTGAGACGAGAAGAGTTCTGGAAAATAAGTGGAAGCTAAACGTACTCAGACAGTCCATTAAATTAAAAATTTTGGTCCGAGCTTAGAAGTAGTCTTTAGCTTTTTTTCGATTTTTTGGCGAAGCAGTGCCCGGCTCGGCCTTTTTTTGCTTTTCTTTCCTCAACTTCTTTTTTTTTTCTCCCCCTTCCTTCTTCTTGTCTTCTTTTTCGTTGTCGTCCTTTTCTTTCTTCCGGAGGATTCCGCGCTTTGGAGGTGGTGGCGACATTACTTCCGGCGTAAGGTTTTTTATTCCCTTCATGGAATCTTTGTAGGAGCGCGCTCTGTTTTTTCCGAAAGAAACGTGGTTGCTCGCGGGGGGGGACGACAATGATAATTCTTCGACAGTAGACGAATCAGCTGCTGATTTGGCCTTTTCATTTTTCTTTGGGGTATTTTTTTTCCTTTTCTTGCCGCTAGAAGTGAGGGTTTCGGATGAGGTATTTTCATTTTTGCCACCAACGCTCCTGTCTACATCTTCCATGGAGTCAAAATCGTCACTAGACTTCCTTTTCCGCAAATTTTCCTTCGCAATTTCCTTTTCTCCCTTTGTCTTCTTCTTTTCCTTCGCCCCTTTACCATTTTTCGTAGATTTTTTCTTCGACTCTGTCCCTTTCGCCTCATCGTGGGTATCCTCCTTAGTTTCTCCGCCGACGCCAACGTTGCCGCCGCCGCTTGTAGATTTTTTGTTCTCGATACTGCTCTCCTTAGTGGCGAATCCCCCTCCTACCTTTTGAACTTGTTTTTTCTTCTCTTTTTGGGCTATCTTGTTGATTCGTTTCACGTACGTCTTGTTCATATCATACAGCTTTTTACGGTTGGAGTCGGTACATGACTCGTCAGCAGCGAGATCGAAGAGGTGCTGGGCGACTTGATTGACGTCAACGTTGCTGAGAGCGCTCGACTCGGGGCCGTCTTCACCCTTGTTGCTCATAATATTATCGCTGCAGTTGCTGTATTCAGTTAAAAACTTTAGCAAGAAGTTCTCGTAGACCCTACTTCTGACACTCTCGTCTGTTTCGCTCATGGCTATGCCGAAATAATTCTCAAAAACGTTCAGAAAAGTATCCGTATCAACTGCGACATTCTTATCGGCGCAGGACCCTGAGAATTCTTTTAAAACTATGTCGATGAGGTGAGTACGGAGACCATTTGGTACCTGAGAAAGTATCTCGTCCATAATCATGTCGTTGAGGAGCCGGACTAGTCCGACATGATAGTCACGCTCGGCGAGGTAATTGTAAACTTCACGAATGACGTAACGAATTAACGTGTAGAACTTGTCGATCCGATACTGGTCCAAGCCGCCCCACTCTCTGCGCATGGTCCTGAAGAAGCACCGAAGAAAACTGCAGATGAGGTGAGCACCTCTATTGTGGGGTATCAACATGTCGTCCTCCCCCTCCTCGGAAACGATTTTGTTCAGCGTGGATTGTAATTCACTTTCCTCGACATAGTCCACTTTCTCGAACTCATCGTTGACTTCGTCTTCGTCAAGTGGAAGTGTGCTATCACTGTCACTCCCTTCTTCGCCATAGTCATCAAAGTCAAAATCGCTAGCATCAATATCGCCCTCCCATTCGCTGTCGAGATATTTCGCGTATTCGTCGCCAGTTTCAAGGTCCTCTTCCTTGGAAGATTTTAGACAGTTCAACAAACAGCTGAGCCGCTTGCTTAGCTCATCCTGTACAGGCCCCTTGTCAGCGAGCCAGAGGCAGTACCACATCCCCTTCCAAAGCTTCATGAAGTCGAGCTCGCTAAAACCCGCCCCTGTGAGGGAGGCTCGAGCGGAGAGATACGTTTGCAATTTGTTGACAGTGCGGTGGCGAATTTTTACGTTTGTGTTGCCAAGATTCTTTGCAAACTTCAGCTCGGCAGAGTCTGGCTTAAGTTCGGGGTCAAACACCGCTGCGAATGTTGACGACGGTGATTTTCCCGGAGGAGAAGATAGTTCGGCGGCTATAAGATCGCGATGGTCGCGCTTCTCGTACTCATTCATTTTGGGACCTTTTTTCTTAGACGGCATCGCTTTGGGTGGAGGTGACGGTCGATTGGATTGGTGGTGGGGGATGGTTTTCGTGTCAGGGAAGAGTTTTTGTATTAAAAGCTTCGATTACGCGAAACTTGTACTAATATTGTGTGGCTATCAACGCAAATTAATCGTCCTGGCGCACAGATTGTCGGTGGTGGTGGGATTGGAGGACAAGTCTAAAACACCAAGTGGAAAAAACCCAACCGCGCCAAGGACGGGAAATTCCGTCACATACATATTTCGGTCCCAAATTCCTTCACGAGGGACGCCCTTGGCGCCAAAAAATAACCTGAAAAACGCTGCTTTCACTCCTCCATTTGTTGAATTCTCACTCGGCTGCTCCATCCCCAAACTGCGCCTCTAGGGGATGGAGTTCCTTGGCAGTATATTCGGGGTTGGCGTCAGTGATGCAAGCGCAAGCGAAAAAACTCTGCCGGCACCCTCCAATACAATGTCAATGCGGGGGACCAGGACTCCTAATAACACCCCAGTCATGATGTCTAAAAAGCAGGCACCAGATCAAACATCTCAACTCACAATCGCCCTTCGCTCACTGGCACTCATCGATGAGACATTATCGTCAAAGCCGGAGGATGAGCATACCCTCACTCTGCTTGAGACGATCCTTGGCGGGTTCCAGGATAATCTTAGTCCCGTAATATCGTCTTTGAACAACAAAAATGGAAATATAAATGATTTACGGTCGAAAGCTAATTACTACGTAGAGCGCGCGGAGATAGTGAAGAAAATAATCGCTGAGCGACAGCAACCTCCTCTGACAACAGCACAGTTACCCTCCCCATTGACACCATCAGCATCTGCTTCAAGACCAAAAAAAATAGCTCGACCTTCGCCGGGAGCGGTGTCGTCCTCTTCGTCTGCGACAGTTTCGTCGCAGAATAAGCGGCGCTCCCCAACGCAGCAGACGCGGGTGGCGGCGACGAATAAATTCGAGAGGCAAGTGCTTGATGACACTCTACAGAGTCCGCCCAAGATCACCTTTGATGAAATCTCTGGAGTTGAGGAGGCTAAAACCGCCCTTCGTGACGCTGTAATTTTCCCCTCGCTCAGACCTGATATTTTTGTCGGGCTTAGGAGACCGCCGAAGGGTATACTTCTATATGGGCCACCAGGGACCGGCAAGACGCTCCTAGCCCGTGCCACAGCTAGCGAGAGCGGTCACAATTTTTTCTGTGTCGGAGGTGGAGAGCTGACAAGTAAATGGCACGGTGAAGGCGAGAAGTTGGTCAAGGCACTATTTAAAGTCGCCCGCGATGTTGCTCCGAGTGTGATTTTTATGGACGAAGTGGACTCTCTTCTCTCGGCTCGCAAGGCAGATGGGGAGCATGAAGCGAGTCGTCGTTTGAAAACTACCTTCATGACGGAAATCGACGGCGTGCTAACGTCGTCAGATGATCCTTCGAAATCTGTTGTCGTTCTCGCTAATACAAACCTACCCTTTGACCTCGACGATGCGGTGATGCGAAGGTTCGAAAAGCGTGTTTATGTCGGGTGAGTGGAAAGCAAATCATGATTGCGTCAACCTAAGGTTGAAACAACTAACAAAACACCAAAAAACACAAAACAATAACACAACCCTAACACAAACACAAAAATACAAACATAGGCTCCCGAACGAAAACACACGCAAAGAATTGCTCGCTGCCACCTTGAAAAGTAATCATCACAACATCTCAAACAATCAGCTGATGCGGATAGCGAAAGCGACCAATAATTACTCGTGTGCTGACATCGCGTCGCTCTGCCGCGAGGCTGCCATGGCTAGCTTCAAGAATTTGGACACTAAAACCGTCATGAAGCGAAGCATGAAAATACCTCCAATCAGTTATGACGATTTCCAGAATGCTATCCAGAGGACAAGAGCTACTGTTTCCCCTGGGCTTCTCGCGAGATATAATGAATTTAACGCAGCAGTGTGCACAAAATAAAAATGATAACAAGGCTAGGTTTTTTTTTCTATCGAAACCCTTCTAATTCTCTAATTCATTTCATTCCTACTTGCCCATGGAGATCCCATCCCCTCCTTCACTCTCCCTCTCTCCCACAAAAATGGTCTCTCACTCACACACACTCCAATCTAAAATCGTCAATCTCACAAAATTTGCAGCCGCACACTTTTGCTACTTTCCACACTAACGTTGTCGCTGTCTACCATCCATCGCCCATCTTTCTCGATCTTTTCTTGGAAGGCCGGGAATTCCAACTTCAGCCTTTCATAGCTCTGCCCAAGGATTGCCTTCTCGTCATCAACAACAGTCTCCCCACGACGCCTGGTGCTGCTCCCCGATACAGATATAATTGTCTGGCACGCGATTTCCGCCAAATAGGCGTGGTAAACGCCCCGAATCAGATCCAATCCCGTCGCCCCCTCCAGATATGCTACATATGCACGTTCCCCCTCCATGTCATAGCGCAGAATGTACTTCTCCTCCCCCCCCAGACAAGCCCTTCTCATGAAGAAATTATCTATTCCCCCCGAACTAACGTCCTCTAATCCGCACCCTGCGTAGCAAATGTCGCTTATGTCTCGAAAGGGCAGCCCAGGCACAAATACCTCCCTTTCACCAACCTCTTGGGGGGACAAAATTGCCCCCCCCCCCTTCACCCGAATATAATCGGAGAGAATGTGATGAAGGCGCTGAGAATTCAGGCTCTTTATCGTCGCGCTGCTCAAGCTCTTGAAAGTACAGTACTGGTGGCCAATTGTAAGTCCGCAAAATCCGGCTGCCACCATCCCAACCCCCTGCCCTCCAAATATCGGAACAAGAGCAACCCCCAAACCTGTGCCCAACATTCCTGCCAGAATCGCCTGCGAGCCGGCCTTCGCAGTAACGTCCGCTAGGTTTCCCCTCGTCGCGAGAGAATTGTGCAGTGCAGCTCGGCTTGCACTCGCGGATAAATAGCTGATATTCTTCCCAACATTGGCAATGCTCGCCACTGGGATGAAATAGCCTGGGAAAAGGGGCGAGAGGACTTCTAATAAAGTTGACGCATCCGTCGCAATTGCGGAAATCTGTCTCCACCTTTTCGGGTCTCGGTCAAAAGCTTTCACCGTTCCTACGTAAGAGGCAAAAATAACGCCCCCAAACTGACCGAGCCCGTCCTTGATTACCCAATTTAATGCGGCGGCCATGGGGACTGCCTGCGAGCTCTCCATTCCAAGTGAATGGAATAGTGACTGCATCGATAGCACAAAAGATGCTGAACCGAAAATTGAGGCTAAGAACTGATAGGAAGCATACGATGTGTAGGTGGGGCAGACGGTGTTGGGGTACCCAGAGGGAAGAAAGTGGAGGCGAAGTGATTTCATATTTGCCACAACTGATGTCGACGTGGAATTTACAGGACTTGGTACACGGACAAAATCCGCCGACGATTCCTCCCCAAGGAATAATGAGGTCGCCGCATGCGAGCCCTCCCCCGTCGTCTCTCTTATTGTCACACTTCCAAGGGAGCTGAAAGGACGGCAAGAGGGGAGTCGAAGAAAAGATGTGGGGGATGTGCTTGGCGACCATAGAGTCCTAAAAACTGGTCGAACCATTTCAAAGGGACTATCTATGGTGGTTGGTGTGTGACACCGTGGTCCCTGGAGAAAATGAGGATGAAATGACACGTGACACAAACTTTTTCCAAAAAATTCTATGACACTTTTCTGCCACAGTCGTTGCAGTGATTTTTTTGTTAGCGCATGTGCTCGCCCTCTATGGTAGAGTAGTCATTTTTATCCAACCCTTTTTTAAAAATGTCGTTTACCCCCCAATACATCACCAAAACCCTCATGAGCGAACCATCCAGGCATCCAAATTCGCCTTTTGTCTATGTTATCCCCGTCATTTACATTGGCAAATTTCTCCGTGGGCTCCAAAAACGATATGGATCCTCAATATTTCTTGACGGCCTCGTCCAAAAAACTATGTCGGACCATTTCAATCATGACGATGGCTTTGGTGCTGCATCTGGGTCGAAGAGTAAGTCGAAGAGAAGAACATACAAAAAAGAGAAGAAGAAAAAGGATACGAAACTGTTTGACAGCTTCCTGAAGTGCGTCAACCCTGCTGATTACTGCAACAACCCAACATTTGACGATGATGCCATTAGCAGCAGTGAAGAAGGCGCCGACGACCAAAATGGAGAATTTAACCTTTACCTTGATGTGACTTCGATTATCCCATTGAGGAGATCCACCCCGGCATCGACCTACAGGACAGTCTCTCCGAAATTTTACAACCTGATCGTCGCTGTCTTTGGAACCCTTTCCATCAGCAGAAAATCGGTGGTCTTTCCTAGCGAGGAAGCCATGCATGATACCCAGGACTCATCCGATCCATCCCGAGCTGTTTGCGTTGTGACAACCAAGGGATCGAAGGGTATTTTCCCGCGGTGTCACGAGAACTACGAAAATCGCCCTCTTAATTTATTCCGTGAAAGAAATGACTTAACTGGCACCATCGAGATCGTCGTCACAAAAGTCGTGATCGTCGACGGTTCGGAAACTGATCAGGACACCAAAATGTACCTTACCTACCTTTCTTCGGCGATGAATGCGGACTTATTGGCAGATGTGAAGAGGCACGTAATTTCTAACTACTGTGGTGTCAACGATTCGGTTCGTCTGTGGATTGATCGGGATGATGGGCTGGGCGAGGGAAGTAGCGAACCCCGCTCAGCAACTAGCGAACCCCGCTCAGCAACTAGCGAAGCCCCGCTCAGCAAAAGTTTGCTGGTGGACGACGATTCGCTCCGTTCGCTCGAATCGAGCTCGACGACGTTTTTGAATAAGAGCTCGACGACGTATCTGTCGGCCGAGATATTTCCCGTCGGCACGCCCCTCGCTTCCTCGAAAGGAGTTCGTTTCTGTGATCGACTTAAAAGAGGCGACTACGTTGACGCCTTTGACGGAAGGCGATGGTGGGAGGCTGTGATCATTGGCGTATTGCCTTCCGATGCAGTCCGCTTGCACTATTTCGGGTGGTCATCGCAATATGACGACACTGTGCAGCGAGATTCCGGCCGAATCGCTCCGCTGTGGTCGAAGCGCTCAAATTGGCGGGATGAAGTCTGCAAACATACCGAGATCGAGGTTCGAGTTGAATCTGGAGGCTGGGTTAGGGCAATCGTACAGTCCGTAGCTGCCGACAGCGGCGGCAAACCTGTCGATAATATCGCAAAGCTTACTTTCTCCCCGGGGTTGTTAAAGCCGGGTCGCAGTGAGGTATTTAGCGTGCTCTGCAAGGAAAGGTTCGCACAGGTCTCGAGGGTTGATAACAAATCCCTCCTCTGGGTTAACATTTTCGATGAGAACGTCGCGGAACTCTTCACTCATGTACCACATCAAAATTCACAGCAACATCAACTGCGGGAACGACCCCGTTCCACTACTCCCCCTCCCACGCCCTTTCAGCACAGAATGAAGCATTCAAATTCACTTCCGTTGTTGACCAAATTGAATATTCCACCCAGTGGTAGCGGTAATTACGGTCGGGATATCGACATTCGAGGGCGGCCGCAGAAAAAGGGTTGTGTAGGTTTGTACAACCTGGGAAATTCCTGCTATCTTAACTCGATGATGCAATGTCTCTTCGCATCCCCGGTGCTGCCATACTACTTGAAGAGCGACTCCTACTTGCAAGACGTCAATGTCAACAATCCCTTAGGGACTGGAGGGAAGATGGCAGACGCTGTTGCCTTGCTGTTCAAACAAGTTTTGTCACAAGAATTCACTCAGCTCTCCCCGAAACTTCTTAAGTTGGTCTTAGGCAGCGTCAATTCGAATTTTAGTGGATACGGTCAGCATGATTCCCAAGAATTCCTCGCTTTTGTACTCGACGCTATTCACGAAGACTGTAACAGGATACTCAACAAACCTTGCGTCGACGCGCTCGATTGTCTAGGACTCAGCCCCAACGTCGCTTGCGATCAGAGTTGGGAGAGGCACAAACTCAGAAACGATTCCGTAATTACTGACAACTTTGTAGGGCTGACTAGCTCGACGGTCGTTTGCAGCGCGTGTCAAAGGAAGAGTGCAACGTATGAGCCATTTACGACGCTGCAACTTATTATCCCCGCTTCGACCAGAGCCGATCAATCCGTGGAATTGCGCGATTGTATCCAAGCATTCCACGTGGACGAGGCAATGGAGGGAGAAGCGAAGTATGAATGCAATTCTAGCGCGTGCGGCGGGAGAAAGACCAATGCGACAAAAATTGTTAAAATTGCAAAAGCGCCTAATGTGCTGATTCTGCACTTGAAAAGATTTGAAAGGTAATTAATTAACTGAACCAAACTGCACTGCCCTGCCCTGCCGCTCTCAAAGCTTTCGTTGCCCCCCCTGTCACCATCTTCACTCACTCACTCACTCACTCACTCACTCACTCACTCACTCACTCACTCACTCACTCTCTTTCCTTCTTTTTAAATACAGCAACCGTACAAGGCAGAGGCAGATGCTGATGAAGATTCACACGCTGGTAAATTTTGAGGAAATGCTCGAAATTCCCGTTGGTGACGAGCAGGTTTCCATCACTTACGACCTCTACGCCGTGAATTACCAATTAGGCGGAATCGACTCGGGTCACTACGTAAGCTCTGTGAAAATTGATCAGGAGTGGGTATTTTTTGACGACACAATCATTCAGGCGATCACATCATTCGATGAAGTCGTCAAATCAAACGCATACTGCTTGTTCTACAGGCGGCGGCGGGAAAGTTAAATAAAGAAGGGTACGAGCAAACAAACACTCATACAACATTTTTCAAACGTCGTCCCGCCCTCTTCTTTTTTCACTTTTTCAATCTCTACTTAAAGGTGCATCCAAACGTTCTCTCGACACTCAAGACGCTCCTAACATTCTTCAAATTGTCCATTACTTTCTGGAGTTGGACCAGCCCCGATACCTCCACGAGAAAATCCAACGTCGCCTGAAATAAGGGTTAGCGACAAAACCTCCAAAAAATGCCGTTTCGCACTGACCTCGCCTCGCGCTCATTCATTCCCTTCACTCACATGGGGTCCTCTAGTCTCGCTTTTCGTTTTCATAATGGAACACAGTTCAGAAACAACGTCCGAGCAGTCTGCGAGCAAGAGTTTGCGATCCTCACAGAAAACGGCAACTTCCGCAGCAAAGACTCCGCGATCGGTACTGTCCCACTGTAAGTCCACAACAGATAGCTCCTCTTCCTCGTCGGCTGTCCGGGCCTTCTGGAAACGCGCGTTGTGCGCTCCAAGGGGAAGCACTGCTGCACGTGAATGGTTCAAAACCATGTTGGGGTCAAATTGGGTTCTCAGCTTCAGTTCTAGCGCACGCTGTGCATGATAGCAACCCCGCCTGTGAGTGGTTACCGCGTAATAGTCTGCGTCTGGGTCATTTCGACCTGCGATGACCCTCGTTCCCACAATATCGTCCCCGTTGACTGGCATGCAAACTGGGCACAACTGGCTACCGTCAGCATATTCAACACCGCGTTTGTTGATGGAGGTCTGAGATAAAGGGAAGGGGGGTTAAGTGTAAGTGAGGAGCGGAATCGACTAGCATAGGTAGGGTCGCTACAGACTACGATATCGCTAACAAATACTGAACGAGAAATTCACTACGCAATCACGTGGTCGCTCGCTCGCGACTAGAACGTCTATTGAAAAAAGAACACACACAACACAACACACTCACCTGTTCGCTACTTTTCAATTTCCGGTGCTTCGCCTCCTTGACTTTTTTTATTCTCATGGCTGTGGTTTTGAAATAGCTTGCTGCTTTCCCGTTCCCTTCGATCATTTCTATCGACTCGGCATCTTCCCTGATTATTTCTTCGGAATTGTAGCCGATCCGGAAGAGCTCGTCGTCGTCCATAATGAGATTTTTGGGCGCGCCATCGGAATCCTTCGTCGACATGAACTTCTTCAGCCAGCTCTTTTCCTGCTTAGAGACGACGGTCGGCACCGCGGGTAAATCGTGGGAGTCAGCGGCTGTAAGAATTGAAAGTGGAACGAGGAAGAGCTTGGAGATGATGCGCCGCAGGAATTGCCGGTCACGGTCGCGACCGACCTCAAGGCAGAGACTATCTACAGTCAGATGTTGCGTGGGACCTGGCAAAAATTTTTGGAGACCGTCCTCGGCGTCAATGGGGATCAACCCTTTGTTCTTCAAGTAGGTATTCTCGAGAATTAAATCGCGGTGGATGGAGAGAAAATCGTTTATCATTATTTTTCCAGCTTCAGTGAGGGCTTCGGCGTGTTGTTTCCTGAAATAAATTCGGAGCTTCGCTCTCGTTGACCTTGCCGTGGACCATCGCAGCCAATCCAGCGCAGGCTTGCCCTCCCCGCTCAAAATATTCACGACGTCTCCGTTCTGGAGCTCATATGAGAGCGGTTTGGATTTGCCATTTATCTCAACTCCGTGCATTGTCAATCCAACCTCGGTGTGTATTGAGAAGGCGGCGTCAATCGCCGTCGCCCCCCTGGAGAGGTTAAGGATCTTACCGTTTCGGAGGAAGACGAAGACCCTTTTACCAAGGAGCTCCCGACGAACGCTCTCCACAAACTCACGGGAAGACACGCTCTCGTTTTCCCACTCCTTGATATTCTTCAGCCAGGGGGTATCGAAACCACTCTGGCTCGCGAAGCCTCCCACTTGCCTCTTGACGCTGCTGTAGTGCCAGTGGGCTGCCATTCCCGTTTCTGCTACGCGATGCATGTCAAGGGTACGGATCTGGATTTCCACCGGGGTTGAGTCTGAGATAATTGCAGTATGAAGGGACTGGTAGCCGTTGGGCTTGGGAAAGGAAATGTAGTCTTTCACGCTTGTAGGGATGGGTTTGGTGTCTCGCAGGTGCTGCACTATCCCCAAGACGTGGTAGCAGAGCCAAACACCCCTCTGGTTGAGCTCCTCTCTGCTTTCCACCGCTGAGATACTACTGTCGGTCTCAGACGGCCCGCCGACGTTTGTCTGGGGCGTGATGATCACACGGAGAGCTACGACGTCGGTTATGCGGTTGAGGGGCTGCTGCTTTACATTCATCTTAAGCCAGAGGCTATGCAGCTCTTTCATCCTCCCTTCGACCTCCACCACGACACCCTGTTCCATAAGCAACGGGTCGTTCTTAAGCGCGTTCTCAAGCAAACGCTGGGACTTTTCCAACGCATTCTGGAACTTGTCCTTGGATATGAGCAGCTTGCGCTTTAGTCGCTTGTACTCGGCGGGGTACAAGTACTCAAAAGAAATATCCTCCAGTTCGCTTTTCATCGCCCAGATTCCCATGCGGTGAGCAAGAGGAGCAAAGATATCGAGAGTTTCCCTCGAAATTTTCTGCTGCTTGGAGGGGGACATGTGCGTCAGGGTCCGCATATTATGCAGGCGGTCCGCTAGCTTGACAATTATGATACGGTGGTCGTCTGCCATGGCCACAAACATCTGGCGAAGATTTTCGGCCTGCTCGTCGGCGTAGTCGCTGAAGGCGAGCTTCGGAAGCTTAGAGACCTTGGTCTCGCCTTCCACAATCTTGCTGACGGTCAGCCCAAAGAGGGCCTGGATTTGAGAGAAAGTCAGCGAAGTATCTTCCACCGTGTCATGCAACAAGCCGGCAATTATTGTCTCACTATCCATCTCCATCTTCGCCAGTAACTTGGTAACACCGATCGGGTGGACTATGAACGGCTCCCCCGACTTCCGCGTCTGGTTCAAATGGCTGTGATACGCGACCTTAAGGGAAAGTTTGATCAGGGGGAGCAGGCTGGAGTCCATGTAACCCAGTAGGGGCAGCAGGTCCCCATTCCAGTAGTCATCTATGGACTGAAGATGATCCTTTGTCAGGTCCTCTTGCAGAGAGAGGAGAAGAGATTGCTTAGTTAGGAATATATCATTGGTCTGTTTGGTAGAGAAGCTCTTTGCGTGGCTGTCTTGCATCAGCAACTTCCAGGAATTGATCTCTACGGGGGTACTCAGCGGGTGATCTGCTGATATGAGAGGCTGGGATTTGACCTCGCGAGTTTTTGCCTTCTCTTTGTCGCTACGAGATGCAAAGTACTTTGTCGCAGAGGAGACAGGACGGTGCAGCACTGGTTGGAAACCAAGCACATAGGGCAGGAGGAGGAAGAGGAGAAACATTGGAAGAATTCTCTGAGCTGCAGCAGGCAGGGAAAAGGCGAAAACCTATTTAAAGCGGGTTTTGCGAGATAAATTCCTTCGCCGGAGCGCGAAAGGATAATATATATCTAAGAAACCTCAGCAAGAAAAAACACGACTCCCCCGTTTTTGCTCCGTTTCTTACATTTCGAAAATCTTGCATTACTCCCACGCTCCTCCTCTACCAATTAAACTTCCTTCAGCTGACACTTAGGGTGATTACTGTAGGTGATTGTGTCGTGACCCCAAGTGGTGCCCGATGCCACCCCGAAAACTGATTCCTTTTGACCCCGCCTGCCTGGTGATTGCGGCATGCAAGTATGCCCTGAAGAACAGCGAACCCGGCAACTCGTCGACTGCAGCCGACTTGATTAGTCATCCGGGGTCGTCCTTGTCGCCCACTTCCTCTGGGAGCTCCGATGCCCTCCGACGACATCAGAACCCTTCCTCTGCCGAAGACAATGGAGATGGACATGGACAGGGAGAATGTGCCTCGCCAGGGGATGCCGAGGGGCTCTTCGTCGACATCGACGAGATGCAAATAAGCGACGACGCTGACGGCGGTGGGAGACGACGGGGAGAGGGCGAAAATGGCGATGAGGCAAACCTGCCAAACTTACCATTTGGACGCCGTCCGATGCCATTTTTCGACCTGGTGACGTTTCAGAGCAGGCTCGTGGGTAAGAGGATATTGAGGGAGTCGATCGAGGAAAGTGCCAACAATGGAAGAGGAAAGGACGGGGCTGAGGGTGATATTGTCATAGTGAACACCTCAACCTTGACACCGGAGGTACTAGCACCGACCCTGGTGCTCATGTCTTTGGAGTACGACAGGAAGGAGTCACTGCCTGGTCTTGGTGGAATTTATCAGCATTTGGTTAGTCTGGGTAGATACTTGATGTCGGCATCTGATAGAGAAGCGGTTGGAAGGGGCGTAGCAGGGATGGAGCAAGCCTTCATCACGGCATTTGCCAACGCTGGAAACGAGGGGAAGGGAGCACAAGCGCTGAAGGTACTCAAGGACCTCATGGAACATGTAGTTGGAAAGCATCCCAACGACTTAATGGTTCAAGGAGAGCAAGAACGATCGCTACAGCAACAACAAGCGCTGCAGCAATCAGTAGATCTCCACAACCGCCTCAAGTTTCGTTTCATCGAGCGTGTTTCGCCGTGTCTCCTCCGGCCTCAGGGCGCAAGCCTTTGGAGTGTTTGCCACCAAAGGGATGTGGACGCTCTCGTTCTCGTAGGGGAGGTCGTTGTGGATAACCTAGAGGTTTTCTTCCGGGAGGGTTGGGAGGAGAGGGCTGGACTACTCCAACATCAACTTCAACAGCTTCATAAGCAGCGAAACCAAGAGTTTACCGCGCCGCAATCGCCGACTACCAATGGAAATACCATGTCAAACGGAAATTCTAGTAGCAACAACAACAACAACAACAACAACAACAATAATAACAATTCTTATCCTCTCCCCTCCTCCCCCAAAAATGGTGGCACGGGCGCCTTCAACAGTAATAACAACCACAACAATCTCACCCTTTCCCATTCTGAAGTTGTCTCTCTGGACCTCCTGATAAAATCCTCCATTTCTTCTGTCTTTGGGATCGGTTCTCTTCGCTCTCTAGACTTGGACGCCTTCGATCCAAAGGATTTCGGTGTTAGTGACGAAGAGGAGGAGGAGGAGGAGGAGAAGGAGGAGATCGAGAACTTGGTGTCCCCCTCCACGTTACCCTCGTCCGCTTCGATTGACACTTCAGCGGGGGAGGATAAGGCGGTTCGAGAGGACAAGGAGGCGTGGTCGAAGGAGTCGTCGTCGTCGCCGTCGCCGTCGCGAGGCGAAGAGGACTCAGAGGGTTGGGTGGATGAGGAGTGGGTCATGCGCCTATCCCATCTCATCTCAACAAAGCGATCAAGAGGATGGCTGTCTATGGAGGAGAGAAAGGAGTGCATCAGGGGTTGTCGAAGGCTCAAAAAGGCAGTCATAAACTCTGCGCCTGCTAAATCGTCACCGAAATCGTCATCAGTGGGGGGGGAGGGAGGCGATAGAGGAGATATGTACAGAGAGCTCAAGCAGACCATCCGTAGCGACGCAGCCCGTGTTGTGCAGTCCCTTGCGCGAAGAATTATCTACTCTGCTCGAGGGCGGTCGAAGGGTCAGGTAAATCGAGCTGGGGAGACATATGCCCAGGAGAACAGTAACAGCAACAGCAATAGCAACAGCAACAACGACGACAACAATTACTACAACAACTACAACAAGAACAACAAAAGCAAAAACAAAAACGACAAGGAAATGCACGTAAACGGAGAGGACAATGAGATGATGCATGTTGATAGCGAGGGCGGTGGTCGCGAGGGGGGGGAGACGGTGAAGGGTGCCAGAAGTGCTTCCTCACCGAAGGGCGGGAAGGTGACTACAGGGCGTTCCTTCACCTTGGCCGGGATCGATCATGACGAAAAGGAGAACGAATCTGGTAGTGGCGCTGCTTTTGCTGGAAGCGTTGGAAGTGTCGACGGCCCTTCGAATCGAAATAACGGCAACCAAGGTGCCGGAAACGGGCTCCGCCAAGGAGATGCTAACACCGCCACCAACGGCAGCAACAGTCAGTCCCTCACGTCCCTTTCGGAGCGCAAAAAGATGCTCAAGGCTCAGCTGAAGAAGTTTGATTCGGACTTCTGCAGGGAGAGGGGAAGGCTGCCCCGCAAAGCGGAAAAGGAGCCAATTCGGCATCTCTACGAACAGTACAACAAACTCAAGGGACTGCTTGAGAAGAGCATGGGGGCGGAGGGAGTCGAGGACGCAAACGACTCCAATCACAACCGGGCTGGTCAGGGCGAAAACTCAGTCGGTGGGACGGTCAACGCTCACGACAGTTCGAAAAATGCCTGGGGGCCGGTCTCCGCTCACCAGCAGAGACTCCGGACCGAGAAGCACTCTCTCCATCTATCCCTGAAGAAGTTCGAGAGGGATTTCTTCGCCCGGAACGGCAGGCAGGTATCCTCCTTCGACGATATCAAACCCGTCGCAGAACTCTACAGAAGGTACAAGACCGTCAAGAAGGAACTCGCTAAGGCAGGGAAGTAGAGAAATACAGCACAATGTACGCATCATGCCATGCCATGCATTACTGTGAGAGACCTTTTCGCTACTGGACAACCACAATAACACAATAAGGGGATATGATTTGATAGAAAGGAAAGTTCTTTTTCTGATTTTTTTGGTGTTAGGGGTGGTGTTACTTACGAGTCGTTGCTTACTCTCCCCTTCTTTTCTTAATTGCCCTCAGCTTCCACCATACTTGTATACGCACGACGCAAACTGTCGCAAACATCATCCAGAAGGGCAGCTCAAAGTCCGAATACCAGTCCAGGGCGGTCGGTCCAGAGTACAGGGCCGTGCGAAAGGAAGACATAAAAGGGATGGGGGGGGGGTTGGAGGGATTGCGAAGCTGGAAAAGGGAGAGGGGGGGGTGAGATTCCGTTTCTTTCGCATGCTATCATGCCTCCGTTTTCGAATTCACTCCACTCGTGTGACAGCAGCTCACCTCGTCCTTTAAAACCAAAACGGCCTTCATTGAGAGTCCCATCACACCAAAGGATAAGGGGATGAGTAAATGTATTGCAATGTTGAATCCGAGTTTTCGGGAGTAGTCGGAGTAGTGAGGTTGAGGCAAAGGGGTGGATGAAGCTTCAATTACGTCGTTTATCACAGAAGGACCCCGAGCATGGGTCCGCGAACGGGGCATCGTGTGAGTTGTGGTTGAGAGTTGAGGCTCTAATTGGAGAGAGAAAAAATTTTCAACGTTTGCTCTTTGGCCGCCAGTTTGCACCATTCATTTACCTTTTACCAATTTATTACCAAAACCCAAGAGCATGGCGAAGAAAGCATCGGCGAAGAAATCAGCAACGGCGAAGAAATCAGCATCGGCGAAGAAACCAGCATCAAAGAAAACAGTCACCAAACCCTCCGGCAAATGGGACAAAAATGATCCGCGCGGAAAGAGGCCATCCCCATCTGTCAGTGCCTCGCAAACCGATGTCGGGACAGAAATGCTGGGCAACGACGGTAACCTTTACGTCGTGAGGGCCAATAAGAATGGAATACACCAATGGAAGAAGGTCTGAGGTCCAATGACAATGAGTGGGAGCGTTTTGTTCGGAGAGGTCAATCATTTAGATTAAGTCCGTTCGTTTTTCGTCGAAACATTTCTAGTCTTCTTTCCTTCTTTAAATTTAACTGCCTCCTTTTAAATCCCAAACTCCTGCCTCAATTTTTCAATCTTGGCCTTGGCGCTCTCATGCTCTGCCTCAAGTTCGACGACTTGTCTTTGTCTCTCGGCTTCCTTCCCAGTTTTACGCTGTGGAGAGGAGTGAAATGCGTCGGCACCTCTGAAACCGCCCTCCTCGTCGTCGTATAGGCTCCCTTCAAAGTCGGCTCCGTGGAGAAGGGACTTGTTGGCCCTCTCCTCGTCCCTTTCCGCCTTGTTCAGGGCGGAGGAGGAGGCCTTCTTAGGAACAATAGGCTTGGGTACTTTTTTGCTATACTCCTCCATTTTGGCATTCTTGCTCATTGCAGTGGACTTAAGGGCGGCAAGCTTCTCGGACTTGCGACTTTCGAGGGACTTGGTAACCATTGTCTTTTTGTTCCGTCCATTCGCCGCTGCTGCGAACTGTATCGCAAGGAGGAGAAGTATAGTAAAGCGAATGAGAACATGAACAGATTGATTAGTGTGGTCGTCTATGTAAGGAAACGCTTTATGCTCTTCGCTCAAGGCTGCTGCCTACTCACCTCCTTCATTTTCCTCGCTTTCTCCCTCTTAGCAATGAGTTCATCCGTCATTAAATCAGGCTGCAACTTTCCCAGCTCGACGTACTTGTCCTGTTTGATCTTTCTGTAATCTTCGATCGTGTGTGCTTTGTAGTTCGCCCTGGTAGAGCCTCCGGGACGAGGGCGTCTGCCATACCCCCCACCACCTGAACCACCACCAGGGGCACCTGAAGAAATAGAACTAGCACCGCCCTCGACCCCACCCGTGTTCGCCTTCACATTATTGCCCTTGTTTCTGCGGGAGTATCCTCCGCTTGACCGCTGCGACTGCGACTGCGAATGCGACTGCGAATGCGACTGCGAATGCGAATGCGACTGCTTCACGGGTGGGGACGTC
>ERZ651776.3012-NODE-3012-length-17433-cov-5.227933_pt1 | contig 17433 bp, 17 predicted proteins | sample MGYA00514761_ERZ651776 | MGnify/ENA metagenome assembly ERZ651776 | reverse complement strand
CAGCATCGTGAAACTGTCAGGCAACACCATGGACGTCAGGGTGGTGCATTTCTGAAACGCTCCCTCGCCCAGCTGTGTGAGACTGTCAGGCAACACCACGGACGTCAGAGAGGAGCACATATTAAACGCCCACTTCCCTATCTCTGTGACACTTTCAGGCAACACCATGGACGTCAAGGATGTGCAGTCCTGAAACGCTCCATCGCAAATCTGTGTGAGACTGTCGGGCAAAACCACGGACGTCAGGGAGGTGCATTCAACAAACGCTCCATAGCCCAGCATCGTGAGACTGTCAGGGAACACCACGGACATCAGGGAGGAGCACTTGTGAAACGCTTGCCCGCCCAGCATCGTGAGACTGTCAGGGAACACAACGGACGTCAGGGAGGAGCAATACTGAAACGCATTATCGCCCAGCTGCGTGAGACTGTCGGGCAACACCATGGACGTCAGGGAGGTGCATTTGCCAAACGCACATTCGCCCAGCTGCGTGAGGCTATCAGGCAACACCATGGACGTCAGTGAGGAGCATTTCCCAAACGCTTGCTCGCCCAGCTGTGTGAGACTGTCAGGCAACACCATGGACGTCAGGGAGGTGCAATTTAGAAACGCTGACACGCCTAGCTGCGTGAGACTGTCGGGCAACACCACGGACGTCAGGGAGGAGCAACAAACAAACGCCCCATTGCCAAGCTGCCTGAGTTTGGTGCATCCTTTGAAATCGACGCGCAGGAGGGATTTACATTGGAAGAAGGGAGCCTCTTGTGCTCTCTCAGGTGCAAGATTAATATCCCCGATGATGGTGATGTCCGGGTCCCTGATGGAGAGGATGACGGTTCCTTCACTGAGCGTCCATAATCGTCTTCGGAGGGCAAGGGTCCGAAGCCGATTTTTTACGTCTGTGTCAACGACAATCTCAGTCAACATCTTGCACTTGGCCTTATGAAGTTTCCAATGACCCCTCTGACACTCCCGATTACAATACACTGCCAGTCCACACCGCCCGCATTTCTGCAGCTTGGTGGGAAGGGCCTCCCCACCGCGGCCGCAGTACCAACAGCAGCGGGACTGTGTTGTAGATGTGAGAGAAAGACTGGAGATGTTTGGGGTGGCATTATTGCTCATTGTAGGGGGGGGGAGTTCCGACAGAAAAGATCAGATGACGTCACAATTATTGCTCTTGTGAGAAGAGATATTGAGGATTAAATGGCGTGATCGCGAGCGTAGAGAAAGGACACGAACACAGAAATGCGGTTTTAAAGGGTGCAGCTAGCTGTGTAGGGAGGGAGTACAACCACTCCAGAGCACAATTTTACAATTTTACAATGACAACTTGCTTTGAATACACTCTAAACATGACCTTCTCGTAACAGCCACTTCGGAAATCAAATGGGTTCCTCAGCCCTCACATTCTTTCTCAGTCTTTATTTGTTTCATTGTGCTGAAACGCTGCCAGTGCCCCTCAACAGGGTCAACTTTCCCCCTCCATCACCACCTACAGCTCACCCTGTAATTTTTGTCCACGGTTTGCTCGGAAATGGCAAGAATTTCGTCTCCATTGCAGAGTCTTTATCAATGTCACTACTGAAGAAGCGCCGATTGCTCTCCGTCGATTTAAGGAACCATGGCAGCTCGCCACACGAAAGTTCGATGACCTACGAGGAGATGGCAGGCGATATTTTCAGCGTTATGGAATCGGAGAGCATTGAACGCGCGGTCATAATTGGGCACAGCATGGGGGGGAAAGTTGCTTGTATCATGAGTTTGCTCAAACCTGAGCGTGTCGAGGGCTTGGTTGTTCTGGACATGGCACCGGTGAGTTACAGCGTTGATAATGGCGTCGGTCAAGTTCTTCGATCTACAATTGATGCCTGTGCAGCGATGCCGACTGAAATTATGGGGAGCGTACGCGAGATTACCGAGTATTTGATTGACAAGAATGTGGACGACAGTTCGGTGCGGAGCTTCATAATGACAAATATCGATCGAAAGGGGAAGCGGTGGCGGTGCAACATTCATACAATTCAAGAGTCCCTTGAGCGTTTGTGTGGGTGGGAAACGATCGCGAAGACGTACGAGGGAGACGGTGAGTAATCACGGTAAATGTCAATAATTTCGCTGCCTCGCTAACCTGACCGACCAAACACCACCTCTGCTAAAGTTTTTTTCATCGCGGGTGGACAGTCGCCCTACGTTAAGCTATCCCACCAACCTACAATCCAGAGGCTATTCCCCACGCACATGATATCTACGATCAAATCAGCAGGTCATTGGGTACACGCTGAAGCCCCCGACAGAACTGCCCTTCTAATAAGACAGTATTTGGATAGGAAATAATGAATGAAAGTAGTAAAGAGTAAAGACGACACCAGTTTTGCAGAGCAGATGTGATGATCATAATTTGTCCAAAAACGGTTGCATATAATAATTGCAATTTCATAATCTTTCTGGTTGTCATCGTCACAGTCGTCGCGAGCAAAAGTGATCATAATTTGTCCAAAAACGGCTACATATTTATTAGCAATTTCACAATCTTACTGGTCGTCATCGTCACTGTCGTCGTCTTCCATGTCCGCCTCTTTAATCTCCCGCTTGGCTTGCTCCTCGGCAGCCGCGATAATATCCTTTGGCACAGCTTGGAATTCCCAGCCAGTCTCTGCTGAGAGCCACCCCATCTCAAGCTCGAAAGGCTTGTCTTTTCCCTCCTCGAAAAGCGTGTGGACGATGCGTGCGCAGTGCTTTACACCGTCAGCGCAAGAAACGGTAGAGAGGTCGAGCTTTTCGATCTCAGTCTTGGCACCTTGGCGGCCCTTTCCTGCTGCGCATCCAAAATATTTGAACTGGTTGCCACTTGGCTCGACCATGTAGAGCCCCTGCGAGCAAGTAACGCAAGTGGGTTAGCAAGCAAACAAGCAAGCGAGCAACACAAACGATTTGACGAAAAGAAAATCCAACAAGAACCACTCACCGCCTCTTTGAGTTTGTCGTCGTAGCTGGCCACGATAGCAACAGAACCAAACGGACGAAGAGCTCCATGGAGGGTGAAGTAATGCACGTACTGTCCAACTCGGTCCGCCAGGGTGGGGGGAGGGATTTCAAATCCGTAGGTATCGATGTAACTGCTGCTTTCCTCTCTCGCGCGTTCAATGATTTGCCGCCCATCACTGACAAAACCAGTCAGTGCAATCCCACTCCCCTTGTTAACGCGGTGCACACGTCGCCCACTTGTCTCAACCAGCATTTTCGACTGCTTAATTTTTTCCACACAGACAACTATCCCGTCACTACAGTGAATTCCCATCGCTGTACCACTGCCATCCACAGCTTTACTGGCATATTCGACCTGGAAAATGCGGCCATCGGGGGAGAAGGTAGTAGCGCCGAGATCGTAGCCCGAGCCGGAGGACGCCATTATCGATAAGAAGGTAGCTACGTAGAGGGGGGGAAGAGGAGAGAAATTAGTTACTCTCCCAGCATAGAGAGGAGAAAGGGGGCAGACACGGCAAAGGGGACACAAATTTGGCGGGCCGATGAGGGGAGGTTGGGGTCACCGTTCGACGCACAAAAAATACATACTGACGCAAGAACCATTAAGAATGGCGACTTACCTTTTTTGGATTGTGGAGAGCTTACTTAACAGGGGTGTGAAGGGGTCAAATTTTTAGAACGCCGCCGCCGGCCTGGATTTGCCTGACACTTTACAAGCTCCAGATACATTTTCACGGCCGCTGTCAAGATAGAAACACAGAGATACACCGGTTCGCTGACGTTTCCTCACAAGTTTATTGCCATTGCAAAAAGAAACCTCCGCTTTTGCCCCGCACCGCTTGACTCCATAACCCCCCCCCCCCCCCCCCCCCCCCCCCCCCCCCCCCCCCGTCACACTACATGGCAGCCCACGGCACAGTATCAGGTTTCCTCCCAGGGGCTAGTTCTCTAGTCGAACAGCTCGACAAACGCTTGCTCGTTGTCCTTCGCGATGGCCGGTGAGTGTGTGTTTTTTTACGATTGGGATACCTGGGAGAGTAGAGGTGGCAGAGGACAGAATCTCTAACAACTTACATTCGCAGGCATCTTGTTGGTGTTCTCCGGTCGTTCGACCAATTCAGCAACATGGTAATGGAAGACACTTCAGAGCGAAGAATAATCAAGAGCAAGAAAATCTTTGCTGACATTCCCCTTGGCCTTTATATTGTGCGGGGAGATACGGTGATATTAGTGGGAGAGATTGGAGATGACATCGGGGGAGACGGACTTAAACAGATCAAGGATTTGACCGAATTCGCTGATATTGAGATGACTGTTGATCAAGATTTGGAAAAAAGTTTGGCCACCGAATGGGATTTTGACCAGGATTTAATATAGTAAAACCGAGAGGAAAGCAGGAGCCTACGAAAAAACCTAACTCCATAATCTTTCCCTTATCTACGCTTTATTTTTCTTGCGCTCTTCGTATAGTAGTTCCGTCGTCCAAATTATTGGATTCGTTTTGCAAGTTATTGACACTTCATCCTATTGCAGTGCAAGGCAGCGGCGAATGTGGGTGTAAGGGCGACAGAAATTGATATGAAATCCCCCCCCCCTCCCTCCCCCCCCCTTCCTTGCCCTTCTTGCCCCCCGCAAGTCAAGACTTTTTTCCTTACCTTGACAAACTCATTGCTCGAGCTCACCAGACCCTTAAAAGATAACCTCCCCCCATTTAAATTCCACTTCAACCCGTCGCTCCACACATCTACATCCCCTCCGATGGGAATTAAGCCACAGATCGGCCCCATAACCCTACTATTTATCCGAACCAAATTTTCACCGATGGAGAGTAACTCAGCAAAGTTTGCGTCGTCCAGAAGCACAATTCGGTCAAATGTGTTTTCGTGCTTGAAAAGAGCTGCAAAACTTGCCATCTCTTGGTCAAAACGCCCTCCGAAAGCGCCCCACACAACGACGGTTGCATCGGCGGCAGGCAAATTCTCAGCGACGTGACGCAGGCACTTCTCGAGATCGTTGGTGTCCTGATCAGGATCACGAATTATCGCAACGTTTTCTGCAGCGTAATATGCGTGCACATCCGAGCGCAGACTGTCTAAATCTCCCTTGATCGCGTGAGGGACGTATAACTTACGCTGCGCATCTGTAGCGCAGTCGAACAACTGGTTCGCCCCTCCGTCAGCGCACACAGTTAGTGTGCTCTGTCGTAGAACCCCAGGCAGCAGAGACGAAGAATCCAGAATCCCAGAATCGATAGAGTTGTTCAACAGGATCACCGCGATTGATTTTGCCTCATTTGGCACGGCGGTCAGAAAAGAATTGTCATGCACCTTTGCTGTCGCCATGATTGGAGAAGGGAGAGATTGCCGATGTTGATTTGTTACAAGAAAGCCGTCAATCAAAGAAATAATAACGGATAATAGGAGGAAAACTATCCGCCAGTTCATGCAAAGAAAGTCGATGGTCGTCTATTCTGGCGTTAAGGAATAGGGAAGGGGAACACACTTTTTCGGGATCCAAACTTAATGAGAGATTCCTTGCACAATATGCGGAGTGATTAGTTAAAATTCATACCAATTCTATCATTCTTCTTTATCAAATATCTATTGAAGCTAAAAAAGTCAAATTTAAATTACCGCAATTGATGGATTCTGTCGAAAAGCACCTTCATGCGAAGTCGGAAAGCTCGGCACCAACCTCGATAACCTCCCTGATTTCCTCCCTCTCCACATCTCTGGTCTACACCGATCCTGGTAACGTTGAGACAAACAAGAAGCTTTGGAATGCATACGCCGAGGACTGGCAGCCCGATCGAGACTGGGTTGAGACGATGGCTGGACACGTTGACATTGACACCAGCGAGCTTGAGTGTCTCGGGGATGAGTGGAGCAAAAAGGAGCACTTACAAGCGGTAATTGACGACTTCATTTTGCCTTATGTTCACGATAAGTCTGTATGCGCAGAAATTGGCAGTGGAGGGGGTCGTCTTGCCACCAAGGTAGCCAAAATGGTCCGCCTTTTGCATTGCTTTGACATAAGCGAGGGGATGCTAAAGATATGCAGGGAGCAGTGCGCTAACCAAGGTAATGTCGAATGCCACACTTTAGTTGCTGACAATGGGAGAGTGAACTTTGAGAAGGTGGGTTGGAATATGATTTGTGATTTGTGATCACTCACTCACTCACTCACTCCAATTTTCTTTTTCTCAGAAATACTTTGGCTGCTTCGACTTTATCTACTGCTTCGATGTATTCCCTCACTGTGACATTCACACCATTTACAACTACTTAGTTGAGATTCGTAAGCTTTTGAAGAAGGACGGACGGGCATTTTTGAGTACCGCAAATTTGCTTAGCGAGGATGGTTGGAAGCGTTTCAGCAGGCAATCGAAATTTACGGTAGGCGGGTTCTATTTTTTGACTCCTGAAATAGTCTTGAAGCTTGTCATGGAGGCCGGACTGCGGTTGGTTCGGCGCAGTGATGCCCGCGAGGACACGGGGGGGAACACATATTACGATAGGGACTTTCTGTTTGTCGTTGAGCGAGACGACATGCCGCAGGAGAAGAACACTCCCGCGAAGCCGTCGACGTTCTTCAGATAAAAACAAGGTTTGGACTATCGCGCCTTTGTTATAAATATGTCGAATGCTAGATGTAATTGTTGTTGTATTAACGAAACCATTTCTTCGGTTTTACTTCATCGTCTTCTATTGGTTGGGAATGTACTTGGCGAGCAACGACTTGGTGTCGTTGTACTGCTTCATTATAGAAACAGTGAGCTCCTTCGCGTTCGCAGCCTTATCCACCAGCTTGAGGAGATTTTTGGCGAATTTGAACGATACCTCGTCCATTTCCAAAACTGTTATCATCTTATTCACCAGTAAAAGCGACATCTCGCTCTGCTTTGACTTGACGTTCTTCCCCTCGCTCTCGCCCAATCTAGTCAAGTTATCGACTATGAGCTTCATTACGCTCGCTGTGACCTCATCAAGTTCTTCGTGGTACTCCTTGCTGCCCCCGTAGAGAGTATCGTTACTGTCCACGAACTCGACATGGTAGGGGAGGGAGGGCTGCTTAAAGGCTGACAGCATCCCTAGCATCTCGATGTAAACGCCTATCTGGGCCCCAGAGGTCTCACTCCACTTGTACCTTGGGACAGCGTTGAGAAATCCCTGCACAAGGTAGAAGGGACCGTGCTCAGGGGAGCCCGGGACGACAATTAGCAGGCCTACAAAGCTACACAAAAGAGACGCGAGACGCGGCTCCGTGTTTACATTCCTGTACTCGCATACTTCAGTCAGGGGAACCTCCGGGATGAGGGAAATCGCTGATTTCAGAAAGGTGTCAGTCTGAGGAAGGCACTGATTCTGGAGCGATACTATTGCGCACTGCAACAGGAGGTGGAGGCGATCAAAGACACTGTCGATAGAGGGGATGCTGATGTGGCAAAATGCGAGGGACGCCTTGACGAAGGCGACCGTCTTTTTGCTGTGACGACCTTTGACGACCTTGTGGGTCTGCATGCAGAGCTCAAGGATACAGAGGCACAGAGTCCGGCTGATATCGTCCAAGTTGTGGAAGGCCGCGCGGCACTCGACATACTGATTGAGCTGGGCCTCAAAATCGTTGCCAAAGCTGATCTTCCGGATGAACCCGCTTATCAAGTTAGCAACGTGCCGCCGCTCCCCGTCCGTGCTTAGACTGTCAAGGGAGTCATGCACAGTTCTGCTCATTTCAAACAGCGTGTTGATCAAGACTGGATCGCTTGTCGTCGTTGTGTGCTTTAAGAACTCCTCAATTAGTTCCTTCGAAAGCTCCGCCTTCTTATTCTCCTTGAACTTGTCGAAGATCTGAAGAAGCTCCCCGGACGTAAGTATCACCCCGTCGTAGTCGTAGCAGTGTTGCACCAGCAGAGCGACCAAAGGCTCCAACTCACGAGCGCTATCTTCCACAACGTCCGCTTCTACAGAATTCAAATGCTTGCAGATATCTTTCAGCAAGACCTTGACCTCTCGGTCGCTGTAGTGGACAAGTACGAACTCGAGCCAGGCGTTGGCACAACCCAAATACTCTTTCAACTCGCCGCATTTGGTAACAATGCGCCATACGTCGTTGAGGATCACCATCCTTTGTTCCTCCGGTGGGGGGGCTTGGATGAATCGGGTTGCCATAGTCTTGAATATGTCCACCGTCGTTATCTTGGAGGGTTTGGCCTGTTTCACCAGAGTTACCATGGCGGCAGCGTTAGGAGCATAGTGCTTGGGCTCGAAACAGTCAATCACGTGCTTCAACACCATGCTATTGCCACAGAAATCCCGGTAGTGCTTTAGCACATTTGTGAACGTCGTCTTTGGCGCGCCATTGGCTAGACATCTCATTGTCCACTCGACGGCGGGGGACTGCAGGTGGAGGAACTCGTCCATCGTGATTCCCATTGCCTCGATTTGGTCATTCAATTTTTCCTCGTAGCTCTGAAATGTAAAGAGATAGTCGTGTAGCATCGTGTTGGCGTAAACTTTGGCCTTCGGCGCGACAGCTGACCCGCAACGAGCGAGGTAGCACTGCGCATAGACGGCGACAATCGGGTCTCCAATCCCCCTAATCATGCTCGCGAGTCGCCCAAGAACGCTGCTATACTCGTCAGTACTCAAAAATTTGTAGCATCGCAAGAGGGCAATCTCGATGTACAACCTTGGGAGGAGGTCGACAGTGCACGAAGTCTTGTAGAACCAGTTCCTGCAAGTCTCTTTTGCTGTTGTGTTTATGTCCTCTGCTGTCCAGTTTGGTTTGAGCTTGATCTTCTTGCCGTCATCTGCTACCTTGGCCTTGCCCAGGATTCGATTGTAAACGAGGTCGCCAAAGGTGTCCATGATCTCCGTGACGCAGATGAACACGCTCGGGTAAAACTTTGGGCTTGAGACGTCCCCAAGTAGCTTTGCCATCTTGACAACGATTTTAATCGTTAGCACGCGCTCCCCATTCTTCCACGCCGTCTGCATGTCGCCATGCAACTTAGTGATCCGATCTACGTACTCCTTCTGGGTCAATTCAACAGCGTCTTCCTCACCACCACGTTCGAGCTGCTTCAAACGAGCCTTCGTTCTATCAACAGACCTGTTCTCTCGCGCTTCTTCGCGATTGTTCTCTTCCCTCATGAAATTGGCGGTCACGCGAACTGACGTGACCTTATAATCACGAAGGATTTGCTCCTTGCGCGTAGCCCAGGGAATAGCCAGCTCGTCGTTAAACTTCTCAGTGGCGGCCTGCTGCATGTCAAGAGCTTCCGTTTGTTTTCTGGGTGTCGGGGGAGGGGCCCCTGATTCGGCTCCGGCGGATGTAGAAGAGGCATGGCTGCGGGTTGGAGGGGCAGGGGGGGCGTTCGCCGAGAGCGGATCGCCGCCCATCATCATCATCGACAGGGGATCCATCCCATCAAGCCCTGAAATTGTGGTTGTCTTGTCCTCCTCGACAAGGTCATTATCATCGTCGTCCATGAGTGTCAGTGGATCTTGATTCTTTTGAGAAGAATCGCCAGAGCTATCTGCGGCGGCCGTGTCTGCGGCGGCAGTGTCTGCCGCCTCCTTCTCTGCAAGCTCTGCATTCTCTCTCCTTTCAAGGCGAGTCAGAAGGGGGTGGCTGTATTTCGCTGAAGCCGAAGGGAGAGGGTCGGCGGAGCGGCTCTTGTGAACCTTCAAAGTGAAAGCAGGAAGTGACATGGCTGTGATTGACCTCCTCTACGATGCTGCAACCGAGATCTTCAGGGGCAAGGGGGTTGGGGGTTGGTTATCTGGAGGTGGGCTGCGGAGATCCAAGAAGAATGAAGGCAGATAACAAATAAGAAGACAAGTTGCGATTTTCGAGGAGATTTAGGTTACTAGAAGTATCGATAAATGTGCTTTCAAAGTGAATTACAGAACCCTCAGATGCAGTTTATGACAACTCCTTCTTTTTATCCCCGGGGCCGCCGGCCGGGCAGGATCCGTAGCTGGGAGTTCAGGCAGGAGCAATCACCTTTTTTGTCCACTCCGAAATACGCTCCATCAATGGCAACCGCTAGACAACTTCCATTCGAACTAGGTAGTAGTATTGATAGCGATGAAGACAGAGATGATGATGAAACACTCCCGCTCACCAAACATGCAGTCAATAACAACATCAACAATAACAGTGACAGCAGCGTGATGCAGATTGTGCGTAAAAGACCGTTTAGGGTGTTGATCATTCTATTATGCCTGTTACCGGTGATTTTATCGATGATCAAAGAGCAATCAAAAATGAACCCTCCCTCAAACAAGACAAAAACAAATGCAAACCACCCCCCATCAAAACCTCCTCCCCCCGGAGCCCCAAGTCCGGCAGCTCCAGAGCCAGATATCCCCCCCCCGCGACCCGAGCACCCCGATCAGCCTGATCAGCCTGATCAGGCTGATCAGCCTGAAAAACCTCAACTGCAAATCACAGATCTTTTCCACAAATTACAGCAGCCTGACTTTGCAACCAGTGAAAATTCACTGGTCGAGCACATTAAAACTAACGTCTTCCCAAGAGCAATCCAGAATTGCCGCTCAAAACGCCTCAACTTTCTTTCTCCGGAAGGCACTTTCCACCACATTCCCATTCAGCAAATTCCAGATGTGGGGTCACAAACTGGCGTTGGATCATGCAGGGGCAAGAGTGCATTATTCGAGCGTCTCGGGATGTATGTTGGGAGCGCGTATGTCAATGAAGAAAAGGTGCGTAATTGTGGGATGGTTGGGACGTGGTTCACAGAGGGAGATTGGCTCGGGGTTTTGTTTCTCACATTTGCTGCCTGCCTTGCCCGCTTATCCTTTTATGCCCTCCACACTGATTCATCAAAACTCCCGTGCTTGATTTTTTTCTCGCCCGCAGCGCTTCTCCACTGAAAAATACAACCACATCATCCTGTTTCCTTGCAATGAGAAGGAAGGAGACACGTCAAATTTTGCGGCTTTTCACAACATTACCTTCTATTCATCTTTAGGTGGACCAGCCCTAGTCACTCCAATTCAAACTCCCCACTTTGTGGACGGAGTGCCGATATGGTTGCTCACATTTCGTGTATTAGTGCCAGGAACCTATCGCATCAAAGTCGTAGTAAGGTTCTTCAACGATTTTAACCAGCGACGATACATTTTTTTCGGCGAGTCAGAGGCCCGCCCAGGCTCTCATGACCGTACCCACGCTGGCGGTTTTGACTGCAACGTGGAAAGCAGCATTCTTGAAGAAGACATATACGCAATTGACGAATCTAATTCTCAGAATGACGATTCTCTGCATGAGCTGGCAAATAGGTGAGTGAGGGTGAATGAATGTGGGTGAATGAGGGTGAATGAGGGTGCCGCCAGACGTTGCGAAAACGCTGGAAATCGTGGACTCAATTTGTGGCAGACTGTAACTAAACGCATTAGTTCTTTTTTTGGATCTTGTTTCGCCTTACGGCTATCGATGTAGCCTCGACACGCTTAAACTCCCGCTTGCTCAAAACGCGAATGCATCCCCTGACGGTCTTTGGATTAAAATTGCCGAAAACACGGCGGACTGTCAGGCGAAACTAGAAACGGAAATACAACAGGTGTTTTCGGGGAACCCTTGCATTCTAGGGGGGGGGAGTGTAAGCGCGGAAAAGCCGATCTATGCGTGGCAGCCGAGCGATAAGCGATTCCACTTTTTTGATAGTAACGAAATCGGACAATGCTTCGCGGAGAGAGACATCAAGAAGATTTTAATCATGGGAGACAGCCAGGCGCGGACGCTGTACGGTACCCTACCGCTGCTTCTTGGCGATGTCGATCTTGGCCCAGGGTACGCAGATGAGCTAAAGGAAAAGCTGAAGTCGAACAGTGAAGGAAATGGAGGTAAGGTCAGCGATGAGCGCGAAAAGGGGGAAAGCGACAACCGTATTCGATTTCACAATCAAATTGTCAAATTGCTAGCCAAGTGTAACTCAGAAGTTTGATGGAAGATTTCGGAGCTTAAATGAGCTTACTAATCGCACTTTTTGTGCCATTTTCGCAAATTACTCTCGGTGCGCTGCAGACAGCGTCGACGACCTCGGGCCGCAAAAATTGAAAGTTATCTATAAGCAGGAGTGGAGCGAAGGTTTCGACTTTGCGGACATTTTGTTCCAGCAGAGCGGTCTTTTCAAGGAAGGCGGTCCTGAGGTTTTTATCTACAATGCTGGGGCTCCGGCTCACAAAGGTATTGACCCTATCGAATTCGCCAAATGGTGGAAGAGTCGAGTCAGTGCGGCCGGCGCTGTCATCCCCAAAGTTTTGATCTTTCTTCTCCCTCCCACAATCCAAGGCCAGAGGAACTACTTTTGGAGCAAAGTATCCACCGACGTCAATGTCGAAAAGCTCGAGCGCATTGTCAAGAACTTAGGATTCAGCGTTTTACGAATGGACCAGCTTTCTATTGGCTGGGATGTGAGCACCACTGGGAATCAAGACGGTTTTCACTACGGATTCAACGCTCTAAGCATGGGAAGTATGATCGTAGTCAACATGATTTGCAATATTGGCGCAGATGACTTCCAGAAAGGCAATTTTTATACTATCGGAGCAAAACTCGATGTGCAATACAACGCTGACGGGTTAATGTACGAATACAAACGCGTCACAATAGAGGGAGAAGATGGGGACAGTTTTGACGCCATCGTGCCTCACCCGACACTAATAGAAAAATTCGAAAGGGACGGCATTTTGATCAACCCTTGCAATTGCTTTGACAAAGGAAGAATGATTCCATACAATTTGGTAGACACAAATAAATTTGAATTGTTTTGAAGTAGGAAATAAAATTCATTCACAGCTGGTGGGCACCAGCTCATGTTATATTTGTAAAACTTATGTCAGTCTTCTAAAATGTCAGTTCGCCACCCGTGGAGGCAATTTCTAAAGTCCCTTTTGCACTTGATCAAATCATCAGTCTCCGCGATACGAGGTTTATAATCCTTCATATACATCTCTCCTTTATTTGCGATGTTTGCGGTTGCTGTCTCCACACACACCTGTCTCCCAACCCCCGCGATCTCTTCTCCCACGTATGTGTTGACTTTGTACGCGAGGAGCTGATCGCAAAAAAATTCTATCGTCCCCTTAACACTATTCGCGATTCCGTCAAATGCTATGGCTTCCATAGACGCGGCAATGCAGGTGAGCCACTCTTCCTTCCAGACGTCCTTCCGCAAACGGTCCTTCGATTCTTTGCCATCGTAAACATACTTGCCGCAGAAGTCGACCAAGGTGTGCAGGTCATCGCTATCTCCACCAACTTTATCGTTTGTAATGTGCATTGCGAGATCATAGGGAATATAGTGGTTGGTCGCAAAGCCCCAAATGCACCCACGCCGTTGAATGTTACTATCGAAGGATGAGTCGGGAGCCGAATCGCACGGGTCGTCTTCCCACAAGGATTCGACTTGGGCTCGAGATGCGTATCGAAAGGTCCATCTGTAGCAACCTGCCGGCCATGGGTAGCTTGCGCACGTATGCACAAAATCCATTCCTTCAAAAGCTTCAAAATAGCCTTTCATGTTCAACGCCGTCCAGTAGCTCATGTACAGTCCACTGCCGCACATGTACTGCTCTTCCATGGTAGCCACTTCCGGCCCCTTTCCATAACCACAGATGTCTATCCCCCTTAACAAGGCCCCCTTACTGAAGTGAACTGACTTTTCATAGTCTCCTTCACTTCCGCAGGGATCTCCTTGCATCAAAATTTCGTAATTCTCTTCGTCATCGAACGCTGATCCGATGAACATCGCGCCATGACCGAACCCGTGCAGCACGTGCGCGAACGCGTCGACGGGAATGTCGTTTTCGTATGACTCGACCAGTTGTAGAATTCGGCTCCACAGCACCTGAGGTATAGCGAGCGATAGTGAGGCGGTTGGTGTCGTCAGAGGCAAGTTCAAAGAAGCCGATCGCAAAGCGGGCGACAAAGCCGCGCGGTAACGGCAGTGCACTATCACGCTTCTGCCATACGCAGTGGTGTCGCGCGTTCTGTCGTCCGCAGTGCACTATCACGCTTCTGCCATACGCAGTGGTGTCGCGCGTTCTGTCGTCCGCAGTGCACTCGTGCATATCACGCTTTTTGTCCCCCAAGTGCCCCATCACTACACTTCAATTCTCGCCCCGTTCTCACCTCCACGTCATCCGTCTTCATTGCCAACGCATTCGCCCACGTCGTTGAATGAATAAAACTGAAACTCTCCTCAGTCCCACTATTACACTTGTCCAACATACTACTAAACGCGATAGTAACAGCGAAAACCTTCTCGATTTCAACCTCGTATGTGCTGTTTGCTTCGTAGGCGTTTACGGCTGCTGTTCGGGCGACCCACTGGCCATAGAGGTGGCCGAAGTCTTGCGACCAGATTATGTTGTTCGAATCGCCGATGAGTAGTCCCTCGGCTAAACCGTTCAGGCCGATCGTTTCGTAGTTCAAATCGAACGTTGAACACCCTTGTCTCCGAGGGATACTTCCCGAAATATGTCTCAGAGATTCACGATATTTGTCGAGCTTTTCTTCGTTCTCGGCGAGCTTATTGTTCACGTAATATTTGTTGTTTGACACGGACTCGACGTCGAAGTCGACGCAAGCATAGTATTCATAGTATTCTTGCTCGTACGACCAACTACAGACGAGGGACGGCCACTTATTTAGGATGCAGTGGGTATTTGGGTAGGATAAATGGGCACTGGAGGGGCGTTTGAGTTTGAATCAGAATAGGAGGGGAAGAATTGGAGTGTAGAAATACCAACGCATAAACCATATTAGGGTGAGTGAGAAACGAGCGCGAGAAAGAAGCAAGCAAGCGTAGCGAGTTAGGCGAAGAGACAGAGCGCTTCAACGGAAATTTGTTGCACTCGCACTGATATTAAGCGTTACGCCAAGGTGAGATAAAATCAGAGCAGTGACAAGTGACAAGTGACAAGTGACAAGTGACAAGTGACAAGTGACAAGTGACAAGATACCCAAAAAACTTACCTCCCCCCAACAACAAAGCGATACACCCCCAGCGATAGCCCAACCAAAACCAACGCAACAAAAAAAGACAACCTACAGACAAACTTCTTCCGGTCAACAGCATGCTTCGAATCCTCCAATGTCTTCATTGTTGCTAACTCAGTGACATCGAAATCAAAGTCGAAATCATCTTCAATTTCGTCGTGGTCCGTGTCGGTGTTGGTGAAGGGAAGATTGTCATGGAAATCTTCCTCATCGCCGAAGTTTCTGGTGTCGACAGGCTGGTAGTCCACTTTTGGACGGCCGGTTAATTCAACGGAGGGGAAGGGCATAGGAGAGGGGGCGTTGATGAGAGAAACGCGGGACTAACCTTTGAGAGAGGTGAGAGAAGGAGGTATGGAGCCCACGTTCACTCACTTGTCACTTGTCACTTGACTTGTCACTTGGAAAGATAGAGCAGTGTTCTCAATGGAAGCTTTGTTCTCAATGGAAGCTTTGTTCTCAATGGAAGCTTCGCTCTCAATGAGCTTTGTTCTCAAAGGTAGCTTTGTTCTCAATGGAAGCTTTGTTCTCAATACGGGAAGCTTTGGAGTGACGTCCGGAGAAAGAAGAAAGGAAGTGGGAGTTGGCCGATCCATCGTTCGACACTACCATTCTTGTAAATGCCCTTTATATACACGTTCGTGATTGCGTCTTTCGTCGTCCACAGTGCCACAATTTCTCTCACTTTATCATCTTAACCTGACAATATTGACGGCATAGGATCTTGACACACGAACTCCTTGTGCCCCCTCCCATGTCTGCTGATCCAGGAGCCCAAGAAATCGTCATCGACGAGGACGTTGACAATGAGCTGCACTCAGGAGCCCTACGCGATCGATTGCAGAACGAATCACTCGGTAAAGGAACCATCACCCTCATCATCAGGGACCCCAATATCACAATCGGGGATATGAATCTTGATTGGGACGATCGAGAAGGGGCTCCCCTCTATGGGTGTAAATCCCTCCTCCGCGTCGATCTCAAGGGATGTACAAAACTCACGCAGCTGGGCAATTATGTGTTTGCTTATTGCTCCTCCCTGACGAGCGTGGCGCTCCCGGACGGGCTCAAGAAGCTGGACAATCAAGTGTTTAGAGGGTGCTCATCCCTGACGAGCGTGTCGCTCCCGGACGGGCTCACGCAGCTGGGCAATCAAGTGTTTTTTAAGTGCTCCTCCCTGACGAGCGTGGCGCTCCCTGACGGGCTCACGCAGCTGGGCGGTGCTGTGTTTTGGGAGTGCTCCTCCTTGACGAGCGTGTTGCTCCCGGACGGGCTCACGAAGCTGGGCGATAGTGTGTTTAGCGGGTGCTCCTCCCTGACGAGCGTGGCACTCCCGGATGGGCTCACGCAGCTGGGCAATAGTGTGTTTCAGGGGTGCTCCTCCCTGACGAGCGTGTCGCTCCCGGACGGGCTCACGCAGCTGGGCCATAATGTGTTTTACTGGTGCTCCTCCCTGACGAGCGTGTCGCTCCCTGACGGGCTCAAGAAGCTGGGCAATCAAGTGTTTAGAGGGTGCTCATCCCTGACGAGCGTGTCGCTCCCGGACGGGCTCACGCAGCTGGGCGATTATGTGTTTTCCTATTGCTCTTCCCTGACGAGCGTGGCGCTCCCGGACGGGCTCACGCAGCTGGGCGATGAAGTGTTTATGGATTGCTCCTCCCTGACGAGCGTGGCGCTCCCGGACGGGCTCACGCAGCTGGGCCATGGTGTGTTTAGGAATTGCTCCTCCCTGACGAGCGTGTCGCTCCCGGATGGGCTCACACATCTTGGCGATTATGTGTTTTACAAGTGCTCCTCCCTGATGAGCGTGGCGCTCCCGGACGGTCTCACGCAGCTGGGCGATAATGTGTTTTATGGGTGCTCCTCCCTGACGAGCGTGTCGCTCCCGGACGGGGTCACGCAGCTGGGCAATGGTGTGTTTTACAAGTGCTCCTCCCTGACGAGCGTGTCGCTCCCGGACGGGCTCACGCAACTGGGCAATCATGTGTTTGAGGGGTGCTCCTCCCTGACGAGCGTGGCATTCCCGGACGGGCTCACACAGATGGGCGATCGTGTGTTTGGCGAGTGCTCCTCCCTGACGAGCGTGTCGCTCCCGGACGGGCTCACACAGATGGGCGATAGAGTGTTTCGTTATTGCTCCTCTTTGACGAGCGTGACGCTTCCTGACGGGCTCACGCAACTGGGCGATAATGTGTTTTACAAGTGCTCCTCCCTGACTAGCGTGTCGATCCCGGACGGGCTCACGCAACTGGGCAATGATGTGTTTAGGGGGTGCTCCTCCCTGACGAGCGTGTCGCTCCCGGACGGGCTAACGGAGCTGGGCGATAGTGTGTTTATGGGGTGCTCCTCCCTGACGAGCGCGGCAAATTCTGCTGGTTTTGACACAGTTGAGCTCTATCTTCGCGATCGCTACAA
>ERZ651776.2995-NODE-2995-length-17501-cov-5.161444_pt1 | contig 17501 bp, 15 predicted proteins | sample MGYA00514761_ERZ651776 | MGnify/ENA metagenome assembly ERZ651776 | reverse complement strand
ATACTCAGGTTTGCCTATGCTTCCACTGCCCGTATTATCCTAATCAAGTTCGTCTCTTCAATGTCTGCTTCTGCTGATGTCTTGGCTCTTGCCTCAGCTGAATTTGAGATTGGGGAGATTCCTGCCGGTGGGACTATCACAGTGAAGTGGAGGGGAAAGCCTATCTTTATCAAGAATAGGACTTCGGCCGAAATCGAAGATGCCAAGAGCGTTGATATGGGAGAACTGAGAGATAAGGAGGCTGATGGGGATAGGGTCCAGCAAGACCAATGGCTTGTTGTCCTTGGAATCTGTACCCACCTCGGTTGCGTTCCGATTTCCGGCGCTGGAGAGTACGGAGGATGGTTCTGCCCTTGCCACGGAAGCCACTACGATGTATCCGGACGGATTAGGAAGGGCCCAGCTCCTCTCAACCTCGAGATCCCTCCTTACAAGTTCTTGGGGGATGAGAAGATTTTGATTGGATGATCATGAGAGAGAGTGAGAGAGAGAGAGTGAGAGAGAGAGAGAGGGTTTGCAGGGTTTTAAATACTAACTATCGAATGCGTTTCGTGATAAAAGGGTGACAAAATCATCGAATGGGAAATCAATGCTGTCCCAATGCTCAATCACAAAGTATCTTAAAATTCATATATTACGCGATGAAGGTTCCAGTTGGGTAGCTTACATCGAAAACTACACCACACATACCGCAGGGGTACTGAGTGTCGGCGCCCTTACACCCTGTCCCATCCTCAGGAGATTCGTCAATACCACAAGGAGTGTCGTCAAGGGGGTCGCGCTTGATTCGAATGTAACCGGCTTCTCCATAGGTGGGGCTCCATGAGTTCCGCACGATCCAGTAATCGCCAAGCTCATCATCTGTTCCATAGCCAACCAAAACCACCACGTGATCCAGGTCCATTTTATCGTAATCACATCCATCGAAGACCCCAGATTCATAGTCGTGCCAGCTACTTGCATCGACATTGATTGCTAAAGGCCCCACGTTGGCTAGGGCAGCCATGACGGCTGTGGCATTATTCTCAGGGAGCTTCACATAGTCAGTGATTCCGGCCTTGAGTTCGGTGTTGTCAGGGCAGACACCATCGCTGTCACCTTGATAGCTGTTATAAGGAAGACTCCACTCCTCAGCGTATCCACCAGCGCCGATAAGATAGTCATACGCTAGCTCAGGAATGGATCCCTTACATCCACCGGTACCTCCACAATGGTCATCATTAGGTGCACAAGAGACAAGCTGCTGGGGGGAAAGGCTGAACAGAAGACCGGTCTCAATAGCAACATGTGACTCTACTGTAGCGGTCGTAGCAAATGCCCAGCAAGACCCGCAGTGACCCTGGTTCTTCACCGCCGTCACAACTCCACGGTCTCTCCAATCGAATGACTCAGGGAAATCCATGTCGAAGGTGGAGGGATCATACAGCTGCTGATGCTTGGTCGAAAGAAGACTAACGCTATCCGTATTACGTCCCTTAGGAATCTACAAAATTGCGCACAAAATTCACATTCGTTGACACAAAAAAGGTGAGATTTCAGATAATGTTGGGCTCCTTCTCATTGGTCAACTCCAACACAGTCCTCTCCCTGCTATTGGACCGAAATTCTACTTACCTCCACTTCGTCAGTAAGGTGATTGACTCCTCTCGTGTAACTACGTTTTACGTTTGAATTATGCGCGATAATGTCTTTAATTCTTGACTCGAACAAAACCTGGGAGGCTCTCCCTCCATGCTGCTTACCGAAATCGATGAGATATTGATCGTAAGAGTAATCAGCAGTGAGGGTGGTACCAGTAGGTTTCTTGGCAGCGGCTACAGACGCCAAAAAAACAGATAGAGCGGAAATCTTCATTTTCGTTAGAGAGGGATTTAGGGCTCCTCCCCCCGAGTTCGAGAGTTCCGTCGTTCCGTCCGGGCTGTTTTAGAATTAGGTATTAGTAACAGACACTCCCCTGAATGAAGTAACTAAACTTGAAAGGCACTTTACGGCATCTTCATACATCTAAAAAACTGACTGAGTGAAAAAAGAGAGGTTTAACCCTCTTTATCCCTCGTCTTTTTGTCAACTTTCTGAACCTAATACAATGGACGATGTGAGTGCCCTGAATGACTGGCGGCCTTCCCGCACCCTTCCAGGAGTGACATCTACCTTCGCCACTGCTGATGCCGGTGTTACACTAAAAACCGGCAAATTGATCGGCAATGCTAGAAGCTCCAAGCAATGGAATGACAACAACAACAACAACAACAACAACGATGGCAACAAAACAAAGCCCTCTCTCAAGGATTACATACAACACACACACTCCCATACGAGTCACTCTCCAGACAGGACTGGCCAAATAAACTTGGCAGGAAGTCCGAACATGCCCAAAATTGAACGAAAACGACTCCACTACACGAAGCCCAAGACAACCTTGAGGAGGTGAGTAAAAAACAAAAAACAATAATGTGTCACCGCAAAATGGATGATATGACTAACAATACTTTCATTACTGCAGTATGGATGGTAGCGTACCTTGGGTCCCCGCAGCAGCTGGTGGCGGCGGCGGAGCAGATGCCCCCATAGGCGTTAAGTCCTCGAGAAAGAGAATGGTGACAGGGCGCTCCAACATAAATGATGTGATTGTTTTGGACACACCGACATCGCAATCGCTGATGAGCGGGACGGCAAAAAAGTTGGCGGAAGGAGGTGCCCCAGACAGCCCCGCACCTAAGCAAGCACCTTCGCCGGCTCACACAAGGATTTTTGAGAGCGAAGGGAGACAGGTCATGCATGTCAAGCCAAGCCCTCCAAGGGGTGTGGAGAAAGTTGACCCGGACGAGAAGGCCAGAAGAATGAAGTTTAATGCCTGCAGACAGGTCATGGATGTATTAGAGAAACACGACTACAAGCTGAAGAATACCTTTTACCACTATGAATCACCGAAGACAAAGAATCCATCGGCAGAGAAGAGCAGTGTGGTCAGGACCAATCACACCATTGGGGAATTGACTAATGCGCTGGTCAATTTGGGGGCCAAGGTGGACGAGTCGGCTGTGAGAGCTGCATTTGGCGACGAGAAGAAGGGAAGCGCAGAGAACATAACATACTCCCAGCTTGCAGCGAAGGCGACTGACACTGTGTACCCTGGTGCATCTAACGGTGACCCAGACTTTTTCAAACCACTCCCTCGGGAAGGGAAACGAGTGGGATGCGGTCCAGGGGCTAAACACAACACTTTTCGCTCTACATTTCTAGATCATGACATGACCCCCAGCGTCAGGGAGGAGACTAGTTATGTAGAGAAATACAGCAGCTCTCGGCAAGTTGAGCAGCAGCCTCAGACACAGGTGGGAGGGGGTAGGAATGACAGCACCTATATGAGGTGGACTGACAAGAGTGTCGATCGGAGGCCAAAGATGGGACTGGGCTATGGCAAAAAGGCAAACGGCGAGATGAAAGGAAACGTCACCAAAGATAGCATGACTGACTTGGTGTTCCACGGACAGTACGAGAGCATGAAGCCTCTACCGGTGAGCAAGTTACAGTACGAGACAGCAAGCCAGCGAGCCCCCTTTGCCAATTACCACAATACGCCTCTAATTGGAGGATCAGGTGCTGAAACTGAAGGTATCTGGTAGATTGGTTGGGGGTGTTTTCTTGTTTCGAATGTTTTGTTGCAGTAAATTTATTTATATTACCGGTGCCCTTTTGCATAAAAATACAATTATCCATTTTTTATCTTTTTATCTTTAATCAATGGTCGTCAGCAGCATCATTACATTGGTACATTTCGTGCAAGACCCGTCAACATTAAAATGTGACCGTCTCGCTTTTGCTCGCCGGTCCACCATAATCCTCATCTCCACCACTGCCACCTGCACCAATCTCGTAAGGTGATTGGTACGGCATCGGTGCGTCGCCTTCTGTGACATTCATCCTATCCAGGTGTTTGAAAGTCGCGTCTGGAGCCGGGCCTAAACTCTCAGCAGTTGTATTGTACTCCGTAGCTCCTGTCCCCGCCATCTCGAAGCTGTTGTCCGCTCCTTTCTTCTTCTTCTTCTTCTTCTTCGTCGTCCCCGTCGTCGCTTCTCCACCAAGGGCGTCTTGCAGCATCTTGATGGCCCGACCACCATTAGCACGGCTGCTTTCCAAGATATTCATCATCTCGTCTTTCTGCATCTTGGTCTGCAGACCGGCCTTCCTTCGCTGCGCGATAATTTCCTCCTTCCTCCGAATCATTTCTTCCGTTCTTTTGTCGCCCTCATTGATCTTCCTCAGCGTCTCCAGACGTTTGTACTCCTGGATGCGCTTGATACGTTCGACATTCTCTAATTTAAGTTGCTTATTCAGGTTCTCCCTCTCCTTCAATAGGGCGTGCTCCTTTCCTCGCTTCTTCTCCAACTGCGCAACGAACTTATCATCATCATCGAATTTCTGCCTCAGCATCTCCTTGTCTTCCTCTTCTTTCTGCCTTGTCGCCTTGAGAGTCAGTTGCCTCTTCTGCTCCATGAGAAATGCCTCTCTATTCTTTAGCGCCCGGTCTTTCTCTTGCTGGGCAAGGGCTTGTGCACGAAGCTGCTCGTGGTAATTCTTCTTATCGAAGAAATCGGCCTTCCTTTTCTCCTCTCTCCGTTTTGCCATTTCGAGGTTGGTCAGGATTCGCTCTTGGACTTGCTCCCGCCGTTGCGCGTATTGGCGCTGGTCTTCATCTCTCTTAGCCTTAACTTTGTCCATTCTGATTTTCTCAAGGCGAGCCCTCTCCTCTGCTCGAGACTTCAAACTGTCCTGTTGTTCTTTGAAGAGCCTTTGGGTCTGCAGGCGGTGCTCTTCTTGCTTTCTCGCGCGCTCTTCGTCATTGATCCTTGCCTGCACCCGATTCTTCCGATCTTGCCTCTTTTTCTCCTCAAGGATCTTCATGTCACGCTGGAACATTTCCTCCGCAAGCTGATGCTGCATCTCCTCATCAGCGTCCTCTGCGGCCTTCCTCCTCAACTCTCTCAGTCTCCTTGTCTCAGCCATGGTCCTCAGTCTTTTTTCCTTGTCCCTCTTCCTCTTCTCTTCCATCGCTTGCTCTTTTTCTGTCTTCCGCTTCATTTCCTCTTGGATGTTAGCCATTTTGACCTCAAACTGAAGCATCTGCTCAAGTTCCTTCTCTTGCCGTCGTCGCATCTTCGCCAAGCGCCGCTCTTCAATCTCGACCAAAGTCGAATTCTGTTTTGCTTGCTGAGCCAAGATCTGGGCAGGGGTAAGGGAGGCGCTGTGTCCACCGCCCTCTACGGCAGCGCTCTCCATATTCAGTAGTTTCTGCAGTGCAGTTGGAGTTGTATTGTGTTGCATTGTGTTTTTAGTTAGGAGGTCGAGTTAGTCTTTAGTCTTTAGTCTTTAGTAATCGCTTTAATTAGTTGCAAAGGAAAAGCTTCATAGGCAGAGTTCAGGCCATACCGGTCTTTAGTGATCTCCTTCTATCAACGTCATAGTAGGTTGAAAACTTACCCTCCTCTCAGTTCTGCCAATTTTCATCATTTCATGCCTCCTTCTACCGTAAGTTTCGTGCCTCATCCTCTGTATCTCCGGCTCAATCTTGGGTTCCCAGAAGCTATCGAGGTCTCTGATCCTCAAGACCTCCGGGTTGATCCCATGCTTGAGGCAAGCCTCAGCACTCCTTGGGGTGAGAATCACCCTCGGGGGGGGAGGGGTTATCGTCGAGGCAGCGACATCAGAAACCTGCGATGAAAGAATAGGGTGAGGCAATGCGAGGTTAGTCCACATCCTAGATAATACAGCAAATTCCAACCCCCAATCCAAGCTTCTTAACATGAACAACTTTCACAACTCCATCTTCAGCTTAACCCGTACCTCTCCAAAGACCTCCTCGATGGTCTGCGCCCGCACGCTGAAGGACTTCTTCTGCTTCTTCTTCCGCTTCGAAGTTTGCGATGATTGGTCATCCATGTTTTGGCACAAGGGGAAGTTGTTGTTCGTTGTGTTGTTGGGCAAAAAGCAAAAGCAGAAAAACAAAAAGACCGACTTTTTTTGTGGGAAGAATTTGATCCAAGATTTTATTAATTTTTTTAAACGACACTACATAACGCTTTCCAGAGGCTTCTCTCGGGCATTGCACTGATGCTAAAATTTTAACATTTAGTCCTCAACCCTTTGGCAATGTCCCAACAACAATCCCCCCCACCAACATCCCTGAAGGGGTCAAGCAATGTTTCCAGCGGTTCGGGCGCCGTCGCCCGCACCACCATCAGAAGTGATAATGATGCTTCCAACTCGTCGTTATCGGCCAATAATTTTACCCCAAAAAACCGTCGAACTCTCTCCTCCTCTGTCTCACAAGGTTCGGCTATGTTCAGTCGAACACCCACCAATGCCTCCCTACAAGGCCAGCGCACTTCCCCCACGCACCGAAAAAAGCAAGAGGCTAAACTTCTTCAGTGTGAGCGACCAATATGGATGGACGTGAGCGACAAGGTTTTCTTTAAGTCCCCACCTAAGGTTTTGAAAGATGCTGGAGCCTCGCTCTCTGTGCAGGAGAAGAACGAAGCCCGCATCCGAAAGAAGTTGTTGGCGAAGTTGTCGGCACTCCTGGAAGTACAAGATAAGGAAGAGAAAAAGTACCGCAATGCGGGGAGAGTGCTGAGGGAAGAGAAAGCGGAGGCCAGGAGGAGGCTGCTTGAGAAGACAAAAGAAGGGATGGAAAGAGTTTTCATGACCTTTGCCGAGGAAGGCACCAGGAGGGATTATAGGGGAGTAGAAGAATGGGAAAGTGGTATCAAAGGTATACTCACAAGTGGAGAGGAATACCACAGAGAAACAAACAGCTTTGAGGTTAACACCAGCTTGATCAATGCTGGCAAGACTGAAGGCAGCCAAGTCGATCACAATGAAGTTAATAAACTCGATACAAGAAGCTCCCATATCTCATACAGATCTCACGGATCCCTTGTCCCCCGTCTTTCCATGGCTCGATTACGTAGCCAAGATAGACCCCCTCGTTTGTTAAAGGAGCTCCGCAAAAATCCAACTCCCCAGGTCCGGGAGCAGGCCCTCCAGGTCGTGTCTGCAGCGATGCACACTGGTGGCTACCCTGTCATCTCTGAGTTCGTCGCTCTAGGATTCGTAGAAGATGTTTGCAACATCATGTCTGAGGCTAGAGGCAACAGGTTCCTGACCGTCGTATGCTGCGAGGTAGCCGCTGTCATCTGCCAGAATCTGCACCCAGCAAAGTTTGAATTTACCCAGAGATTTGCGGGAGACTTGAGGGGGGCTTTGGAGGATTGGCAGGAGGACGAAGAGATACTGAAGGTAGCACTGGACGCCATTGCTGAGCTTTGCGACGAGTGCCCCAACCAGAGGTCAGTTTGCGACGAGGTGGGGATGGTTGACAGCGTTCTCCGGGTGGGTGTGAAAATGTCCAGTAGTATGAAAAATTGCGCTGTCGAGGTTTTCAGCCGGTGTTTGCAGGCGCTAGAGTTTTTAGGGGTGAATCACGTCGGGAATAAGGAGAAAATGTTGACTGGGGGGGTCATGGACGTGGTCATTGGGGCTATTAAAATTTTCAGTGACGAGACAAATATCGAGCCAAAAGATGTGTGCGTTAATATTGTGATAGGTGCGATGCTGTTACTGAGGGCTTTAATCAGTTACAACGGTGGGAAAGAGCACAACCGTGTTGTTATAGAAGAGAAAAATGAGAAGCTTGAGATATTGTTGCGGCAGAAGGCATCGGCTGAGAGGGAGATCAAATACAAAGAGGGGGAGAAGGCATTGAAGAGTCAGGCGGGGAAAAGGAAGAAAGACAAAGAGAAGGAGAAACAGATCGTTCTGGACACCAGAGATCGGCCTAAAAGCGGAAGGACAGTAGCGATGATCGAAAAAGACCTTAAAAAATTAAACAAAAAAATAACTGGCATCATGGAAGCTGAGAGGGAGGCAAAGAGGGTGGCAGATGAGAAACATTATGCTGGGTTGGTGCATTGCCGACTGGCAAGAGATTTTGTCGATCGAGGGGGAGTGGAGACATTTCTCAGGAGCGTAACCTATCACATAGAGAGCCCAACGGTTGTCATGTTTTACCCCCAGACATTGCATGCCTTGCTGAGCTTGCACACAAGGCCATTTTGTGTCTTGCACCCCTGCATAGAGGAGGCTATGTACAAAAAGATCATCGATCTGAGCCTGTACGTTCTCAACAAATACTCGTCAGTTCCGACGATTGTATGGGGGGTGGTGCTTAACCTTTTTTGTCTTTGCGAGAGGGAAATAAAATGCGCTGAGTACATTGATTTGTGGAGGTTGGGGGATTTCAAGCTTGACAAAAAGGCGGGAGATTACAGTGAGAAGGATGGAGCAGGGGGCAATGAGGACATCAGTGACGGGGAGGATGAAGGTGTAGGGACGGAATCTGGAGTTGACGACGATGACGACGACGACGACGATGACGACGACAACGACGACGACGAAGATGAGACAGCTGATGGCACAGGGTGCAAAATTTTGATGGTGGCACTCTTAAATAACAAGGCAAACATTGCTGTGCAGGAGCAATTCATGCGCTTGTTCATTAATATCAGTAAGCACTTCAATTGCAGGATGAGCCTACTGCGGGTTGACGCGTTTGACGAAATAGACGTCATCAAACAGCAATTTGTAGGCGAGAAGGCGAAGGCATACACAAGCTTGGTAAACCGATGCCAGCTTGCACTGGAGACTGGGAACGTGTTTTGAACGAATAACAATAACCCTAAGGCGATGCTTTACTACATTTGTGCTAGTAAAATTTCCAATCTTGCTAATTATCTCTAGCTATTATCCTTAAGCCTCGATTGTAGCCTAATTCCAAATATTTCCTCCAAGCAAAAACAAGCCATTTCATTTCACTCCATAACCCGTCGCACAAAAGCAAAGCCTACTGCTGCTCCAAACGCACCAGCCACACCCCGTTTGATAAATGTAGATCGCTTCGTGTCGTCACCCATGGACGACTTCAAATCATCAAAGATGCCACTAAATCTTGACGACAGTGGTGCGTCATCGGTGTCAGAGGAAGTTGTAGTAGTATCTGCTGCGGTGGTTGTTTTCACCGGTGTAGAAGTGGTGGCGGTCTCATCCTCCCCTCCGTCCGAGTTGTTAATACTGTTGTCGCTGGAAGTGGTTTCCTCCACGATACTTGTCACCTCGACCTCAACTTCAGTAGCAATGTCAGTTTCTTCCTGACCGTTTACCTCGGTCATCGAGAGGAGCACAAAGGCAATAATCTGCGAGCAGAGTTTTCGTGTTAGCCTACACATTTTTTAAAAGAAACAGATTATAAGGACGACCGAAGGAAAATAGACACAAGTGGAAGAAAGGGGCCTAACGAACGGTTGATTGTTGAACGAGGTTGCGCGCCGAACTGCCCAAATATTGTGTGTGGGGGGGGGGATATGCACTTTTAAGTGGTACCAGAACAATCAAACTTACAAGAAGGAAAAAAAATGACCGCATTATTTGCGAAAAAGCAGTTGTTGGGTCACTTGTCGAGGAAACTGGTTTTGGAGCATTCACTTTTTGGTGCTCTACTTATTCCCACATCCCAAGAACGAAATAGAGAACCTAAATTATGGCAGTACCCTCACCCATCCTATTCTTCGTCTTTCTTTTGGGTGTGAGTGCTTGGTCTCCCCCCAGCATGTCAAACATGGCATCACAAAAAAATGTCCTCCACAAAAAACATCCTCTAGGCGTGTTAAAATCCAGGCGTGTTTTTGTTCTTTCTCCAATCCCGTTCTTGCTCCTTCCATCGGAATCGAAAGCCCTAGTGACCGGTAACGCGCCGCCAGCGAAGAAGAAAGGCCCGGCAAAGGTGACCTGCAAGACAATTGATGAGTGTGAGGAGATTGGACGCCAGCGAGAGCAGACAATTGAAGAAGAGGTGGGGGGCGCAGTTTTGCTTGACGGGGTCCATCAGATTGGTGACGTACGATTTGGCGACGTTAAGATTGGCGAAGGAGAAATGGTTGGGGAAGGTAGATTAACTGTGAACCTCACAGTGCTCAAACCTGGGAAGCGGTCCTTTGATGGATTGAGCGGTGCGGGGACAACGATATTTACCAAAGAGAACTTCACCTTCGATCGAAGCGACGTGGGTGTCGTAAAGAGCTTGCGCCTGGGCGTGGAAGGGATGAAGAAGGGTGGTGTGAGGCGCATCGGGGTGGAGCCACAAAACGGGTGGGAGAAACCAACGAGAGATTGTGATGGTGGTCCTGGTGGCAGAGGCTCCGGTGGCGACGTCAAGACAGATTACACCATCGTACCGACAGCCAAAATGGTTTCGCTCGAAACATGCTTTGACAAGTTGATGAAACCATTTCCTGATGACTTTGCTCAAGGGCGAAGGATGGCACAGAGGTTTGACCAGGCACTGGTCATTGAGGTTGAAGTGGTTTCAGGTGAGGAGGACTCTTATATAATTGCGCATGTCATTAAATTATCCTGAGCTGGAGGGTTCGATGTGATTATATTGTCCAACCATGACACGACGCGACACAAAATAGTGGGCGTTTCAAATTTACTTTTTAACTGCAATATGATCGAACCAAATGTTGTGCGGTTTGGGTGGGGATACTTCTTTGGCTTCCTCCAATCTAACACAACGAAAACCAGCACAATAAACCCACAAAAGAATCAACAAAAATCGTAGCTGGTGTTTGAACAAGCGTAATTTTGAGTCGAATGTAGTACGTCGCTCCACGTCAAAGGTAAAAAATGATCGAAGTTAGAGTAGTTGTCGGTAAGGGTTCACACTTAATAAAGAAGCCCAACTTTGCATTTCTTTTCTACTCAGCACGCCCAGAACCCCCCCCACCCTACTACTACTTATTCCCTCCCTATGCATTACCTGACTCATCCATTTCAAAGTCAAATTTTAGCTTCAGCTAATATCTCCTTCGCTGTGAAGATGGTTGGCGGTAGCCTCCACTCGTTGGATGAATAAATGCCCAGATTTGTGAAAATGTCTGGCTTGAAGCCCGCACCGTCCTTCACATATGTGTCTTCGTTCTCTCTCAGCTTCTCCAAGACCCGCCGCACTTTTCGCCTGTCCGTGAAGTCGTCGCAATATACACATATAAGGTGTGTGCCCCGCGATACTACTGTCGGCGATACCTTCGCGGAGCAGTCCAGCTCTCCCGCGACAACTGCTCGGGCGACTACGCTCCACGCGGCATCAACCTTCTCTGCAGAAGGAAAAAGCATCCACTTGCCCGTCGTCCTTCCCTCCTCTTTAGCCAGGCGTAGGATATTCGCCACGGCTGCTTTCTTCTCCGCCCCAGAGACTTTCTTCTTCTCCCTGATCATAGCCTCAACACCTTTCAGCACCTTCCTGTAGTCATTTTCCCGCCCCCCCCGCCCTCCTATCCTGCCCTCCCATTGGCCCGGACACTCAACCTGAATCCAGCTGCACTCAATCTGGCAATTGCTCGGCTTGACATAGTGCAAAAAGCTCTCAATGCTCTCCCCTTCAGCTGGGTAAATTCTGCCATCTTCCGATAGCACCCGTTTAGGCTCAGGAGCCAGCACCTGAGAGGCCTCCGAGAGGCCTTGGTCGTCAGGAAAATAATCGTCCACAACACCCAGGAATTTGTCGCTGTTTAATTCATCATCACTGTCACTGCAGAGATCAATAAGATTGCTTGCAGCCCTCTTCGGATCCTCACGCCTTCTTTGATCCTCCTCCTTTGTCTTTTCGCTACGAAGGAGAGCTGCGGCACCGGCGTCGCTCAAATTGTTTGTTTTCACCATTTGGACAAGGGAATTTGGATTTTCTGCAGGGAGAGAAAGAGCGAGCGAAGGGAGTCCCAGAAAACACGCCTCCACCAAAACTAATTCGATCCTCTGTCGTTCACCGAGAGCTGCACGCACGCACTCTGACGATGTTCAGTTTGCCCGTCATCGTCCTTGTGTGTTCATTGAGTGTTTTGCTTCTCGTGGAAGGATTCTCCACGAAGGCGCTGAATCTCTGTGGTAGGAGAGTATTGACTCGTCGGAAACTGCCTATCAGTACCAGCAGCACAGTGTTGCCTTTTGCCCTAGCTCCGGTGGCATCGGCTGTTACCTCATTCGCCGTGGTGACGGCGAATGACATGATTCCTGGTCTCCCCTGTCAGCCTTTAGCCGTCGCTCTTGCTGCCAAAATGGGGTGGAGCGCTCTGCCAATTTTAATTGCTGGTCAGTCAACAGCGGGGATCCTGGCGTTCACAATCTCTAGAAAAGCCGGCGACGGAGAAAAGGTGAAGGAAGCCATGGACAAACTTTCACCCGAGATGAGGGAGAAATTTACTGAATTCCGCAGCCTTGGGGGCGACGACAAGACTGGGGTAAAGACATTGCTCGCGCTCATTGCCCTTCGGCTGACGCCGTTCTTCCCATTCTCTGCCGGTAACTATCTCTTGGGGGGGGGCACGAGCGTTGGTACAATTCCGTTCTCATTAGCCACAGTTTTGGGGTGCGTTGGGAGCAATGTCTTGAGCGTTGGGGTGGGCGTAGGCATGTTCTCGTGAAGTGACGGTTGCAAAGAAAACACCAAAAATAGTAGTGCAGGCGTGAAAGAAATAGATATTCGTAAGGGAGATTTTACTCGCAAGGCAGTGTAACGACTGACCACGTCCAGCTTATCGAGGAAGCGTAATTTATGAAACATTTTTGTAGGTGAATTTTTGCCCCGCTTAGTTCCCAACCATTATTTCCTTCCGATTACACTGGAGAGAAAAACTCTTATGCGCAAATTCGACATGCTATTATTAACAATTAATCATTCAACAAAACCCCCCTTCCCTGGAAACATCAATGGGGCATGATTTTAGTTGTTCGGTTCATGTCTCGCGGGACTATAGACTTGACCAGAGATCGACTAGCCGCACTTCGGGCGACTCCTGCAGCGTGCAGAGCCGCACCCAACCTAAATCGGACATCACTAAAAACCTTCTCATTGCTGAAACATGATAGTTGCTTGGACTGGAAGTCGTGAAGACCGCGCAGATCTTCTTCATAAATGTCGTGCTCTCGGCAAACAGTATTCTTTGAGAGATCAGCTTTTGCATTGAGAATCTTTTCGAAATAGGGCACAGACGCTGCAAGCGCGCTCAGTCTCTCTAACCGCTCTCTCTCTGCTAGGGATTTAAGGTTCGCCTCGTGCTCGAGAGCGCGCATCTTCTCTTGATTCAGGATGAAGCGATACGTGATGCGCTCCTTGTTCTCCTCCATGCGTAGCTTCCTTTCCTCCTCTTCCATCTTGTCCTCTTCAAACTTCCGTTCATCATCTATTGCCTTCATAGCAGCGAGTTCCTGGTGGTAACTGTCGACCATAGCACGTTTCTCATTGTGCTCCAATTTCAGCCGCGCGGCCTCAGCATCGATTTCTTTCTGCTTTTGCTCCTTCAGCAGCTTCATTTTTTCATTCTCTATTTTAGTCGCCTCCTCGCGCGCCGTTCGCAATACAAGTAATCTCGCCTGCTGCTCCTGCCTAATTGTCGCGTTAATTTTACCCATTAGCTCTGCCTGCATATTTTCTGTGATCAGACACTTTACGGTCGTTATTCGCTTTAGGCCCCAATCTACGATTTGACTATTGACGCGTTTGAGGGAAATTTCGGCATTCTTACGGTGCTGCGCTTCATACTTTCGTCTGACGTGGTGAGCGATGTTCGCCTTTATCTGCTTTGTGGTGGCATTGGGCAGTTCTAGCTTGATTCGCTCCGTCACCTTTTTCAAGCCACCACGTTTTGCCGAGCTCTCCCAATGCTTGAAAATTTTCATGAAGGCAACCTGATCATCAGAGGTAAAAAGGTCTCCATCAGCGTCGTTTTTTTCAGTTTTTTCAGTTTTTTCATCACCCTCCACCTTATCGATGTCAGGGGGAACCCCCGTTTCATCGTTTTCTTGGCTCATGGCGGCTGCTAAAGTTTCTTCATTTTTCGATCGGGCTTCGAAGAATTTGGCCTTGAGTTCTTCCACTAGCAGCTGCATCTCGATATTATCTCGAAAACCACTGTCATCGATCTCCTTTAACAAATTTGGTGGAAGCTTATCCTCCTCAGTCTCCTCTCCTTTATCTTTTTCTCGCAGTGATTTCATTATTATTAAGCGAGCGGCTTTCTCCTCCTCGACACAACGAGCCAAGTCGAATTCGATCGCCTGCTGCTCGTTTCCCATCTCTTGATGACACCGAAGAAGTAGCTCCGCAAACAGACTGCTGCACAGCTTCATCTTCTCGGTTTGTTTTTCCTCGCAGTTGTCGTTGGCATTGGTCTTGCCCAGTTTAAATTCGTCCAGAATAGTTCTCAGTTCCACGAGCTTTTGTTTATATACACCAATGACTTCGCTACGGCCGGCTCGAGAAGATACTCTGGCATGCTCAACAGCTAAATCTGCCACCTCATTCTTAAATTCTTTGTTCTCCACACCACCACTGTTGACGAGCGCTTCGAGACACGCAGACACGACTTTCGATCCCTTGACTTCGCTCTCTCGCAAATTGGCTAGTTCTCGCCTCCAATCGGTCTGGTGGGTATTTCGCGTTGTGGTTTTCTTGTGCGTCTTGGTAAACTTTGCTAGCTTCGCACTCATTCTGCTTATCCTGTCATCAGCTGCGAGAGCTTCGTTCTGAGCTAATTGCTGGATCTCAACATTGTTTGCCAATGCACTTGCGCCCATACCTACCTGGGTTCGTTTGCTGAAATGGCGAATCGACTTAAGCCGTTCCGAGTGGGTTGCCGGCATGGTTGTTTGTTTTTTGGAAGTTAGTTAGTTAGTTGTGTGTGCTGACTTTTCTGAAGTGATATGCAAATTCAATGTTAATTTAATCGCGCTGCTGATTAGCCTTATAGCTATCGACGAAGAACAACGAAGAAGAGAAAAGAGTTGTATATTGAAATCTTTTTTATCATGAAAGTATGTTGTTTTTTTTGTTTCAAACTGTGACTTCTTCGACTTTTAACCAAAATAAAACAACTTGCTATTCCATAGGATTAAACTCACGATGCCGAGGCCCTGTTCACGAGGGCGGCTTCTTAAAGTAGGAGGAGGTCGTTACGCAAATAAATATTCTCATGGAAGTCCTATCAAATCCATTACCAATGCTCGAACAGCCAAAAATGAAACTGATTCTGATGCTTCTCTGGACTATGATGATGGCACCCTGGACCCAAATTTGTGGGCAGACGACTGGGACAATCACACACAGAACTCCTATGTAAAGCGACGTTTAATGAAACACCACTTAGGGACATATGATATTAGCGACAGCGACAGCGATAGTGAAGGGGTGGAGGGGCTGCCCCTCGTCAGTGATATGATAATGAGGCCTTATCGAGTGACGCAGTCAATTCATGCGAACTCGGTCCGCGATGCTGATTTAATGGATGTGGTGTTGGGAAAGGAGGCGGACATCGCCGAGATCAATCACCTGCTTGGCAACAACAAGCAATTTTTGGACTCTCGGAACGTCTCCAACAAGAAGGTGGACTTCCATGGCAGGAAAATTCATTATTCCCCCCACGGCAACGACTTCAATGGTAGCTACCAGGTTGGAAAGTTCATCACAATGACGAGGAATCTGCTGCTTTCCCGGAACAATCTGAAGAACATGAGTGAGCAGGAGCAGATAGCAATTGCCAGGGGGCACTTTACGCTGATGGTGATAAGGAACTGGGGAAAGTACGCAAAGAAGAGCAGCAGATTTCGAAGAATAATGCTGCGATTTTTCTGCGGCCTTGCTCTCAAAGATTGGGCTGCCGTCACTGCTTTTTTACGCAAGGGTGAGCTCTTTGTCGGGAAGATTTTGAAGACTGTTTATGGACAGTCCTTTCGAAAGTGGAACGCTCACAGGCTTGGTAGCAAGGCAGCGCAGTTGATGCAGCTTTGCGCGGGGAACCACCTACGTGTCATGTTTAGGTCCTGGAAGAAGTACAACGACATGCGTCACGACCAGAACGCACTTGCTGGTATTTTTGGGGAAAAACAATTAATGAAGAGATGCATGAAACGGTGGGTATTTCGGATGGGAGTGGGGAAGCTATTCGCTCGATGCGCGGTACGGCTTCGATTTAGGGCCCAGGCAACATACTTCGATTACTGGCGTTACATGACAGAGTGGCTGAAATTTGTGGAAAGCTACTGGGGCACAGCAGTGGAACGAGCAACCAAGCACGCTTACATGCGCTGGGCAGGGAAAAGGTGGCTCGACAACGTCAATCGGCGCAAAATGCTCCGGTTGCTACTTCTCAAAGTCCTAAAAAGTGCCGAGAAGGGGTTGCTGAGCTGGGCGTTTTACAAGCTAAAGTTTGGGGCTGAGGGGGGCCAGGTGAAGAGACGGCCAAAACGGGGGCCAAGGAAACCAGGGTTCTGCCGCTGTGTCTATGCGCTCTGTCACGGTGGCCACTGCGAATGCTCGTGGGAGGTTCATTTCCTAAAGCGTATCAAGAATTTCGATGGTCTTGCCACCTCAACCGAAAAGCAGGCCTACAAAAGAGACCGTTTAGCATCCGTCTTTGAGAAAGATTACGCAGCTGGCTTGTGCTCCGAGGTCAATGCAAGTTATGATGGAGGAGGCCTTGGAAATAATAGGGGGAACACACACGAATCTATCGATAGTGGGCGTAGAGCCGGTGCTGGGTTTGGTGCTAGCCCAGCTCGGTGGGACGAGAACGGGCGGAGGATCAGGTCAACACCAGCAAAGCGGATTACTATTAAAAGTTCATCTGCTGTCAAAAGAAGTGACCACAAAAATAATTATAATCCAACGAGTAAAACGAAGATTATAAACGAGGATGATGTACAACCTCAGCGCGAGCATCTTGTTGCGACAACTCTTGAGTCTCTGCATAAGATGCTCGAGAGCAACTTTGGGGAGGACAAAGACAGGAGTAAAGACAATGTCACTGGCGAAATTGTTCCTCCAACAAAAACTGTAAAGATTAATTGAACTAACGACATATTTGTCTTGAAAAAATTAAACTAATTCTTTTTCTGCACACGATAAATGCTTCAAGAGATAAAAGCGGTTTTGCTGGGTGCTCCTCCCTGAAGAGCGTGGTGCTCCATGATGGGCTTAGGGTTAGGGCAATAATGTGCTTTTGCGGTGCCACTCTCTGACGAGCTTGGCAGATTCTGCTGGCTTTTCCGATGTTGTCCCCATAAGTGATCGCTCACCATGGGGCGAGCGTCGTGGAATTGTGAGTGATGTTTAAGTCATTCCAAAGCAATTCATCAATGTACGTTAACCTAGATCTCCTGCTCTTTGACTAAAAGGACGCTGCGGGCGATAATGAGAGCTCTATTGTTGTTAATCAAACACACTTGGCTATTTGAGATGTTTTTGGAGGGGGACACCGCCGTTCCTTCTTTCAGACACCACCATTCGGAAAAAGCCCTTTAAATAACACGTCCGTGATTGCGTTTCGTAATCGTCCACAATACCGCATTTTATCCTCAATCAGTCATCTTCACCCCAAAATATTGACGTCATTGAC
>ERZ651776.2991-NODE-2991-length-17512-cov-3.975108_pt1 | contig 17512 bp, 9 predicted proteins | sample MGYA00514761_ERZ651776 | MGnify/ENA metagenome assembly ERZ651776 | reverse complement strand
CACTACCTCTAACCCACATGTTACCATGAATTTCAAGCTTATCATTTGGACTAGTTGTACCTATACCAACATTACCATTGCCTTGTATGCGCATCTTTTCGGTAGTTCCTGATAAGCCTTGAGCAGCATCGTTACTATTGTTTGTCCAAAAAACTAATGCGCCTTCATTACTACCACCACTAGCTGTTTCATAAACTGCCCCAATACGTCCAAGTATCCAATTGGGAAAATTACCATTCCACCTTGAATGAAAATCAACAAACGGCCCCTCTCCAACAGCGTTAGTATAAGATTGTAATTTAAGAACTGATGCTTGAGTCAAGCTTGTGCCAGTTGAATCGTAAACATCAAGTTTAGCCCCCGGACTTGCAGTACCTATACCAACATTGCCCGAACTATTTATTGTAAAAAAGTCTGACCAATCTGAATCTGCCCATGTTGTACACACATTCCCCTGCCTGCTGATTTGAAAATGATCGTCATGATAGGACATTTCAGCTTTCCATTTACGACCAAGATTTGTTCGTTTTGCATTCCAAAGACATGTGTCATTATCCCAATATGAATCATATGACCAATACGAACGATAGTTCAAAGCTCCAGCATCCGTATATCTAGTATTACCTAAAACAGCAGTCCGACCACCTGTTGTAGAACCGACTTGTAAATGATTGTCACCTTGTAAATGTAATAATGCATCTGGACTTGTAGTACCTATACCAACATTACCGTCATCATGAATTCTCATGACTTCAGAATAAGAGCCACCACCGATAAACTTTAATGCTCCTGCGTAACTACCACCAATATTTAAGTCATTAGAGCTATCTAATTCTATAATTGTACGCTGAGTACCGCCTGAATCTTTTTGCCTTATTTCATTACCGTTTTGTAATAAAAAATTACCATTAATTTCCAAACGCTGATTAGTTGGTATAATCCCTATACCAACATTACCAGAATAATCAATACGCATTTTTTCCGTTGGAGTTCCACTGGTTCGTGTATGGAATGACATGTAAGAATTACTACCAACATCCTCAAAAGCGGAACGAATTCTTCCTAATGAAGAGTTCGTAATTCCTGAAAATCTAATTTCGACACCTACATCTGCAGCAGCAGTCTGGTTATTTGTTACATCCAAAGACGGTTGTATTCCTACTCCAGTGCTCACTACATTTAAGGGCGCTATCGGTGTAGGCGTTCCTATACCAACATTACCAGAACCTTTAACTACTAAACCGGTTGTAGATCCATCTCTCTGATAAACGTGAAGCGTGTTACCACTACCATCACTAGTCCCAACGGCTTTAACAACTAACCCTTGGTCGACATTTGGATTCCCTCCTGAAACAGTTTGGTTTACAAGTAAAGTAGGAAGATTTGTCGCAAGCCCTTGCTCGACATACGCAACTCCATTCGTAAATGCAGATGTACTTCTAACATCAAGCCTTGAGTTTGGAGTTGTAGTACCAATACCAACATTACCAACCCTGTCTACAGTTACTTGATAACTTCCATTTCTTGCGATGTGAAAATCATGTATTCCTGAAGTTGAAGATTCTCTATCAAGTATGAACCTATGAGTTTCAGATGCACTTTCATCTTGGTAAGCTGTAATAGTATTGTGAAGGTCACTAACTTGAAAACTTATACTTTGACTAGCGCCACGACCCACTCTCAATCTTTCCTGACTACCATCACCATAAGTAGGAGTACTTAGACTATCGTATATAGTTACTTGACCATCTTGTACAGCAAGTTTTGCTCCGGGACTAGTTGTACCGATGCCAACATTACCATTATTTAGAATTGTTAATCTATTATTATAACTGCCACTTGCATAAGTATAAAATTCTACTTTTTGTGCAGCTCTTAATACTATTGAATTAGTCGAATGGGCTGCGGTAATAGTAAGGTCATTACTACTTGCATCTCCCGCTAGGTTTGTTAAAGTTATATTAGCACCAATAATTGATCCAGACTTACTAAAGTTAAACCCTTGCCCGAAAATATTTCCCCTAACATCTAACTTAGCAGTCGATAAAACAGTCGTTGCACCTATACCAACATTGCCATTCGCATCGATATGTAATCTTGAAGCACCGCTTCCATTTTTAAACTCATATGTGTAAGCTTCAAACCCTAACCTTATAGCGGAATCAGCAGAATTATCAGCTCTTAGTTGTATACCATTAGAAGTAAACCTTTCTATTACTAATGTAGAATCTGAAGCTGCGTAAACTTCTAGAGGGCCTCTTGGATCAGTTGTTCCTATACCAACATTACCGTCAGATTGTATAACAAATTCTGCGTTTGCTGACCCACCGTTATCTAAATCAAATACTACTTTGCTGCCACCTGAACCGAAAGCATTGTCTGCATAAGCAATTCTTACATTTCCTCCCCCGGTACTTCCATTGGTTAATTTCAATTGGTAATTACCATTTTGCTGTATTTCGAATTTTTCAGTAGGACTTGTAGTACCTATACCAACATTCTGAGAAGCATCTATAGTTAAAGCATCTGTACTATTTGTTTGTAAAAATAATTTATTACTAGTAGTAGTTCTAACAGTTCCAGTGCCGGATGTGAAATTCAATCTTCTGCTAGGACCATTGATTTGTAAATCCGTGGCTCCTTGAATATTTACATCGCTACTAATATTCAATCTCTCAGTCGAAGATGAGTAAAACTTAAGTACTGTCCATTGCCCAGATTTATAACCACCAAAATGAATATGAGAGCTACTATCCCATTTTAATAAATCATACGCATTTAAATTTAAAGCATCATTACCCGAACCTGCATCAATCCTAACTTTACCTGCTACTTGTAATTTACCTCCTGTAGGACTTGCTATACCTATACCAACATTACCATTATTTAAAATACTTACTTTTGTTGAATTCGCTGTTTGAAAATAATAGCCATAAGAAATATTATTAAACGTTGTATATCCTGTCGCTGGATCGTAAAGCTGAACTCTTGCATACGAAGCGTTTGCTGCATTTCCATATATAGAGCCTTGCCCTAAATACCCAGTATATCCAATATCACCAGCTACTGTTAGAGCGTTTACTGGACTTACTGTACCTATACCAACATTACCATCAGTAGCAATCGCCATATGTGTAGTAAAAGAGTTATAAGCATCGTTTGCTTTTGCAAATAACATTTTACCATCTACATTTTGTATATACCTATAAGACAGATCCGTTCCGGCGCTGGTATCTTTGAAGTTTATTACCGGATTGTTTGCTGCAATTTCTAATATAGACTTAGGGTTATTAGTACCTATACCAACATTACCGCCGTTAAAGTATGAATTACCATTACCCCTGAACTCGACAGTTTGTGTGCCGGAAGAGAACAACTGCAAATATCCTTCGTCTGCGTCTCTAGTTATTGCAACTGCTACATTGCCGTCATCGGATTCTCGCACATAAACACGACCGCCTTTTATGGTTAAATCACCGACAGAGTCAAGACGCATTTTTTCCCCGACATTAGCTACATGAAATTGTAGAGAGTCATTGCTATGATCATACCTGACTTCACCGACATTACTGTCAGCACTATCAGCAAAAATTAATTGAGACAGTGACGTTGTATCCGAAACGCGAATACCGACCTGAGAATTACCGCTAGATGGCCTAATGGTTAAAAGCCTATCGGGAACAGTTGTTCCTATACCAACATTACCATCAGATAAAATAGAAACCTTTTCGGTACCATTTGTAAAAAATCTAAAAGCATCAGTAGAATGATCATACCGTATCTGGCCTGCAGTATTACTATTTTGATCTCCAAAAACTATTCTACCAGAGTATGCAGAATCAGATAAAATCTGTATACCATCAATTCCATCTCCTCGTATTGCAAGTGAGTATGCACTATCTATAGTACCAATTGAAGATCCTGTATCAATATGTAGTTTAGCTTGTGGGTCAGTTGTACCTATACCAACTTTACCATCGCCTAATATAGTTATACCATTAGTTTGAGTAGACTGGGTGTATATTTTAATAGCAGCATTTTCAATATTATTAATAAATAACTCTGCCCCATTTAAACCTATTCTAGAACCGTTTGATGTTCCTGATCCAGTTGTATCGTTATGAAATCTTAATTTATTATCTTTACCGCTTTGCTCGTATATATCTAAAACCGAGGAAGGAGCGCTTGTTCCTAACCCTAAGTTTCCATTTGTATCGAGATAAAAGTCGTTTTGGTTATATCTGCCTGCGACTATATGGCTATCAGCAAAAACCTCGAACACCGGTAGTCCTGCAGCATCATTTACAGACATTAATGAGTCGCTAAGGTCATCAACTACCTCAAACAATGTTCCGTTTGTTCCATCGACTTTTAATACAGAACCTCCAGAGGTAGAGCTGATTATTTGTAATTTTGAAGCGGGAGTTGCTGTACCTATACCGACCTTACTACTTGATTGAGAAATTACAGAGTCACCTATAGTATTTGAGTCACTCCACAAAGGAACTTTATTTGCAGTTCCAGCGCCATCAATAACTGTTGCTGGAATCAATCCAGAAACAGTAGCTATCTCCGAAGTCAAAGTCTGCCCAGTTGTTCCAAGGTTATTGGCAACAGTATTAATGTTTGTAGTGAGAGTCTGACCAGTAGTAACTAAATTACTGGTTAAATTTGTAATGTCTGTATCGTTAGATGTAATCTGAGTTTGTAAAGTTTGCCCCGATGTACCTAAATTAGTCGAAACAGTATTTATATTAGTGGTCAATGTCTGACCAGTTGTTACTAGATTACTTGTTAGCGTGGATATATCAGAATCATTGCTTGTAATTTGAGTCTGTAAAGTTTGTCCAGTGGTCCCCACGTTAGTTGTTAACGTAGAAATATCACTATCATTACTGGTAATCTGAGTCTGTAACGTTTGCCCTGTAGTAACCAAGTTACTCGTTAACGTGCTAATGTCGCTATCGTTACTTGTAATCTGAGTTTGAAGTGTCTGACCACTAGTACCTAAATTGGTGGTCAGCGTACTAATATCAGAATCATTAGAAGTAATTTGCGTCTGTAAAGTCTGCCCACTAGTTCCTAGATTAGTGGTTAATGTAGAAATATCACTATCGTTACTGGTGATCTGGGTTTGTAGGGTTTGCCCTGAAGTTCCTAAGTTTGTAGAAACTGTATTAATATTAGTGGTAAGCGTCTGTCCTGTAGTAATTAAGTTAGACGCGCTCGCTACTACTTCGCCTTCGACAGCAAGAGGAAAGTTTAATTCAAATCTGTCATTAGCGTCATTAAATAAAATGTTGGCATTCGTCGCTGTACCCCGATCAATTACAATACCGCCAGAAATTTTACTAATCCCAGCCGAACTTTCGCCGCTATTAATTTCAATTATATTATCTTTAACAGCTAAGTTTTCTACATCAACAATAACCTCTGTTCCCGTAACTGTTAAATTATTGATAGTTACGTTATTAGTAAATATTTTATTCCCAGCTACACTTTGATTGGTCGTCAGCTTAACAGTAGTAGAATCCAACGTACTAATATCAGAGTCGTTACTAGTGATTTGTGTTTGTAAAGTTTGACCAGTAGTTCCTAAGTTAGTCGTGAGACTTGCAATATCACTATCGTTTGAAGTGATTTGAGTTTGCAAGGTCTGACCGGTAGTTCCCAGATTACTTGTAAGCGTTGAAATATCTGAATCGTTGCTGGTGATCTGAGTTTGTAAAGTTTGGCCGCTAGTCCCCAAGTTAGTCGAGACTGTATTTATATTAGTTGTTAATGTTTGACCTGTAGTGACTAAGTTGGATGTTAAAGTAGTTATGTCCCCATCATTTGAATTGATTTGAGTTTGTAGAGTCTGGCCCGTGGTAATTAGGTTCCCGCTGATATCGTCTACAACTGCTCCAGTTGAAATTAAATTTGTAGAAACTGTGTTAACATTCGTCGTTAATGTTTGACCAGTCGTTACCAAGTTCGAGGTGAGAGTAGAAATGTCACCGTCATTCGAAGTAATCTGAGTCTGTAAAGTTTGCCCAGTGGTAATTAAATTTCCACTAACGTCGTCAATCACCTTACCTGTTGAAACTAAATTAGTTGAAACAGTATTAATGTTCGTGGTTAAAGTCTGGCCAGTAGTTACTAGATTACTTGTTAGAGTAGTAATGTCTCCGTCATTGCTAGTGATTTGCGTCTGGAGAGTTTGCCCAGTAATTATTAGGTTGCCACTAACGTCATCGACGACTTCCCCTGTGGAAACCAAGTTTGACGAAACAGTATTTATATTTGTTGTTAGAGTCTGACCAGTCGTGACAAGGTTTGACGTAAGTGTTGATATGTCGGAATCGTTACTTGAAATTTGTGTTTGTAGCGTTTGACCAGTTGTAATCAAATTAGCGGTATTGCTATCAGAACTGGTTTTAAGAACCCCGGTTGCAGTTTTAAGAGCAGTAATGTCTGCGTCGTTATCGGTAATCAATCCTGATACAGTATTTATATCAGTAGTCACAGTCTGCCCCGTGGTAATTAAATTATTAGTAAGGCTAGTTATATCAGAATCGTTTGATGTAATCTGTGTCTGTAAAGTCTGACCTGTCGTACCAATATTTGTTGTGAGTGTAGATATATCACTGTCATTAGAAGTGATTTGTGTTTGTAACGTTTGACCAGTTGTTACTAAGTTGCTCGTAAGAGTAGTAATGTCTCCGTCGTTAGATGTTATCTGAGTTTGAAGTGTTTGCCCCGTTGTAATCAGATTAGTAGTATTTGCATCGGTGCTAGTTTTTAAAACGCCGGTAGCGCTTCTTAAAGCTGCTATGTCAGCGTCATTGTCTGTTATTAAACCTGACACCGCACTAATATCAGTCGTAAGCGTCTGACCAGTAGTAATCAGATTAGATGTTAAAGTACTAATATCAGAATCATTACTGGTAATTTGAGTCTGGAGGGTCTGACCCGTCGTTCCCAAATTTGTAGTAAGGGTGGAGATGTCTCCATCATTGGACGTAATTTGAGTTTGAAGTGTTTGACCAGTAGTAACGAGATTTGAAGTCAACGATGAAATATCGGAATCATTACTAGTAATCTGTGTTTGTAAAGTCTGGCCCGTTGTTATTAAATTAGCAGAATTACTGTCGGTACTTGTTTTAAGAACTCCCGTTGCTGTTTTTAAAGCCGTGATGTCTCCGTCATTATCAGCTATTAAACCAGAAACTGTGGTTATGTCTGTGGTTAAAGTTTGGCCAGTAGTTACTAGATTAGAAGTAAGGTTGGTAATATCAGAATCATTAGATATGATTTGAGTCTGAAGGGTTTGACCTGTCGCACCAATATTCGTCGTAAGTGTAGATATATCACTGTCGTTACTAATAATTTGCGTCTGTAGTGTTTGGCCAGTGGTTATTAAGTTACTCGTAAGAGTAGTAATATCTCCATCATTACTTATCACCAATCCTGAAACAGTTGCAATATTAGAAATATTTAAATTGGTAATATCTGTTAAATGGTTTCCTGTAGATACCAGCCTAGTGTTAAGGTTTGTTATGTCATTGTCATTACCATCTATCTGGTTCTGTAAAAACTGACCAGTTGTTCCCATGTTGGTAGCGTTTAGAGCTATATCAGTTTTTAATTCACCCGTGGCTGCTAATAAAGTAGAAATTTCATTGTCATTATTTGTTATTAACCCAGAAACAGTAGATACTTCAGAAGTTAAATACTGACCAGTAGATATTAAATGCCCACTTAATACGTCTATCGCAGCCCCACCAGTGGTCATTCCAGAAACTATCGCAATCTCACTTGTCAAATATTGACCTGTGGTTATTAAATTACCACTAAGCTCGTTAAATCTATCTCCCCCCGCTATCCCCGAAACAATTGCTATTTCATTATTTAGAAACACACCCGTTTGACCTAATTTTCCGGATATATCATTTAGGTCATTATCATTTTCGATAATCTGAGACTGTAAAGTTTGACCTGTTACAGAAAGATTTGAAGTGAGAGTGCTAATGTCAGAATCATTATCTGTGATTTGATTTTGCAACAATACTCCAGTAGCTTTAACTGAGGAATCTAATGAAGTTATACTTCCAATATTTGTAGTTATTTGCGCTTGAAGAGTTTGTCCTGTCGTCCCTACATTAGAAGTTAGAGAGTTAATACTTGACTCTAAAGTGTTGCCAGTGGTAATAAGGTTACCGCTAAGAGAATCGATTGAATTTCCCGTAGATAAAAAGTCTAGATCTACTTGACCTGAAAAAGTTGATATTTTATTGGAAAGAACGTTCCCCGTAATCGATAAATTAGATATCGTGTTTGATATATCAGTATCGTTTGAAATAATTTGATTTTGTAAATTTATTCCAGTAGTATTTAACTGCCCTTGGGTTACAAATGAACCTGTAACCCCTTCAGTAACAACAGGGCTTCCCTGAATAGCTACGGGAAAATTAAATTCAAACCTGTCATTTTCCTCGTTAAATAAAATGTCTGCATCTTGCAAACTTCCCCTATCTATAATTATACCACCTGTTATCAACGATATTCCCGCTCCGTCTTCTCCGCTGTTAAGAGTTATGGTGTTATCTTTAACGGCTAAGTGGTCAACATCAATGATTGTTTCGGTACCAGTAACGGTTAAGTTCCTAATGGTAACATCTCTAAAAAAAGTTTCCCCAGTAGCCGAAAGGAAATCTATACCTCCGTTAGCAGAATGTATTGGTACGTCACCTATGAATAAAGTGTTACTGGAAACTGTTAAATCTTTAAAATGACCGCTTAAAAAAGGAAGTTCCGCAGATCCTAAGTTTATAGTTCCACTTGCAGAGGGAAGAATATTTCCCAATATGGTTCCCCCTGCTTTGTCAAGCTTATCTCGATTTAAATCTCCAGTAGCCTGTCTTAAATCGGCGATTAAATCCGTGTTGACGTTAAGCTGATCCTGAAGTCTTACCCCTGTCGTAATTAAGTTTCCACTTAAAATATTGCGGAGTGAATCTAGAGAATTGCCCGTAGCAATCAACTCACCACTTAAAGTGTTAATTGTAAAATTTAATTCATTCCCTGTGGAAATAAGAGTGCCACTTAAAAGTCCAATTTCATCAGTTAAAGTAGTTCCTGTTATAATTAAATTAGCCCTTAGGCTAGCGACGTCATTAGTTAAGGAAAGTATATCTCCTTGTGAGGCTAAAATATTAGTATCAACTCCTAAATCAGGAATCTGACCGCTAACATTCGTTATCGGCGCTGCACCAGCAATAGTAGTGACACCGTTTACACGTTCATCAACCACTATAGCAGTGGAGCCGCTTACTATAACATCTACTACAGTTTGAGAGCTCATGTTAGGTAGTTACTTGAGGGTAAACTAGAAAGTCTCCAGCTAATATTTTATCGACTGCTCCTTCTGAACTTGAGGCTCCGTTGGGGTATTTTTCTATATCATAAACAAATTCACCAATTGGCAAAGCTGCCGTTTGAGACCCGCTTAGATAAACATCTACATAACCACTTGCATAGAGTGCTCCAGTGGTTCCTGAAACTATAACAGGATCTAAATTTACTAAAGAAGAAGTGCTGGAGTATCTGTATTTCACGACACCCCGAACAGCATAGCCGCTTAAATTTATAGGATCACCACTCGCATCCTTAACATTTAAACGGACACTTAATTGAGATCCTTGCGTCGCGCTAAAATTATAAACCGTTGCCATATAATTTTATTACACTATATGGAGGTTTTTCTGAAAATATTATCTTCCTTCTGAAAGAATTTTCATTGCTTGATCATCTAACATTTTAGACCCACCGACATCCTGAGTAGGTTTACGATAAGAGGAAACGTGCTTACGGAATTCTCTCAAAAGTCTTTCACGTAACATAGACCTGTTATCAATAGGAATAATTCCAACTGTAGAAGCGTGAGCTTGCAAATCTGAGAGGTTCATGTTATCTAGTTTATCTACATATACTTTTTCATCCATAGTCCCATAAGCAGAACTTCCCGTATCTCCCCAGATCTGATCTAAAGTTGTAGGTTGAAACTCTTCTTTAGCGTGAGTTTGTGAGATATCTTTAATAGATTTTTTTCTTGATCTAATTTTTTTTGCTGGCATAACCTTATTCCTAATATTAGTAAGAAATACACTTTTTTTCCAAAAAATAGAAAAACCCCGGCCCTTTCGGGACCGGGGTTAGTATCGTGAATGCGACTATTCCTATTATACGTCCTTACGAAGACCAACAATCGCGCGAGCATCGAGGAGGACACGTCCCTCTTCGAGACCGCCGTAAAAACCAGTCTTATCCTGACGAGTAACAAACTGATCGTCTGGAAGAGCTGTGAAAGTACTTCCAGTTTCAGAGTTACGAGCGACAGGACGGACAAAAGCTTCTACAGATCTGTCTACGCCGACAATAATCTCTTGATTAGCAGTCAAGGTACCACCCATAGCTGTATAAAGAGTATTGTATTTTTGGCCATCACCAAGCTCATACAAATCGATAATATTAATACCGAAGATTGAGCTAGTACCAGCAGCTTTATACATTTCGTCTTTAACGATATCGCCAACCTGATCAGAAGTAGTATTAAATGGGTTGTAAGCAATCGCTCTGATGTCTTCAACCACTTCAGCAGAAGTGAAGATATCAGTTAGACCTTTAGAATATGCAGTGGTAGGAGTACCATCAGCGTAAGAAGCGTTAATTCTCTTCATCTTGGTCATCATCGAATTGATATCGCCAAGACCAAAAGCTCCAGCAGCGGTATTAATAACATTGTCACCAGCAGAACCAGTTCCAAATTTACCTTTAGCTTCTGCCAAACCTTTAAGAGCAACTGCCCAAGCATTACGATCTTGTTTTACAACAATTTCGTTAGACATACGCTCTACAGCTTTACTTACAACATCCAAGCGACTCTTACGAGCATACTTTTTGAGGAAGCTAACTGCACTGTCAAGCTTGTAAGTTGAAATCTTAAGTTCAGCATTACCGCTAATTTGTGAAGAAGGAAGACCACCAGCCATCTGTTGTGACCAGATGGTAATGTAGTTGTCCTTGCCGTTCTGCTCGTAAAACAAATCAAGAGGATAACTAGGGTTATCGTCTTCATCATATTCTACGTCAGTGTAAAGATATGCAGCTGTATTAGCTTGCATCAAAACCTGTTGAACAACCGGCCCAATAAAAGCTGCAAAAGCTTCTGTTGCGGGACGGGAGACTTCGGGGTTCTTGGAACCCATTGCCTTGATAAGTTCAACTTGCTCTGGAGTATTCTTAAGTTTTAATTTCATTATCTATAATCTCCTTTTCTATTAACCTTGTGTGAAGTCGAACTTAACCAACACAGAACCGTCTGCGTCAGGGTTACCCAAAGTTCTACCGATACGATTATTGTCTGCTTTATTACCGAGGGTAGTGATTTTACCAACGCCAGTAGCGAAAACGTCTTGATTGAAGACAACGCCGGGGGAAGTATCCCAAGCACCAGTAGCCATAAGGAATACTCCTCGAGTAGCAATTGGTACTGCTTGACCAGTCAAACTACATTGTAGTTCGTCCTGTTTGCGTGGATTGAAGGCAAGCTTCTCACCGTTTTCGTCGAATTCTCTAACGTCATAAAGCGTAATACCAAGTGCAGCTTCATCAGCTCCACCGTCAGTGTATTCAACTTCTGCGCTTACTCCATACCGTTGAGAAACGGTATTGCTGTATCCAGCTCCAACGTTACCAATAAATGATAGCTCATCAGTGTTCTGCCATCCAGATCTTACTTTAACAGCAGATCCAGCATAAATCACATCGGTAGTACCGAGTGTTACAGCATGATCACCAAAGGCGAATAAATTGATAACATCGTGCTCACTATAATCCCTAAAGGGCTTTAATCTTTCGTTTGCCATAATGTTTTAATTTCTATATGTTTTTATTTTTTTAGTTAAGGTTTAAAATCAAATTGATCCATGGCAAAAGCTCTGCCATATTTCTCAAGGATTGTGGGTTCTTCAGCAGGAGCAGATGCAGGAATGTTAACCGTTTCACTCTTTGCATTATCTACAGCCTGTTCGATAACTTTCGACACGTCAGAAGCCGTAACTTCTTCCGCCTGTTCAATTTCTTTCTGCTCTTCAACTTCTGTTGCTTCTACCTCTGAGGCTTCAACAGCAGAATGAGTTTTAGCGGAAAGAAGCACAGAAATAGTTTGATCAAATTCTGCGAAAGCTTCTTCATCAAGCTCTTTGATTTGAACTGCGATAACCTTACGGTCTTCGTCAGTCAAAGCAAATCTCTCATCGTAAGATGCCATTCTTTGATTAAACATTTCCAACTTCGAAGCTTCGGCTTTTTCAGCCTCCAACTTCACCAACTGAGCCTGTACGTCTTCTAACTGTGTCTTCAAGGAATCGTGTTCCTTGGAGAGGGTCTCGTGCTGTTCACGGGTATCTTTCAAGGACTCCTCTTTTTCAGCATTCTGAGTACTAAACTCTTCTGACGCTTTCTTAAGGCTCTCCTGAATAAACTCATGAATAGCAGAAGCAGTTAGAGTCTGAAGAGACTCATCCGATATATCTTTTAGATTTTCTATTTTCATAGCTTCTACTTTCTTTGTTATTACAGTTTTATTTGGATTTTGGGAAATTGTTTCTTTTTCAGAACCTTCTTTCGCCAAAGCTTTGTGTTCTTCAGTTCCTTTGTCGGTCAAAACCCCTTGCACATCAGCAGCAGGGTTTTCTGTTAGACCTATACCTAGAGGAACTACATCGTTGATTACTTTGCGGTAAATACTTGAGTTTTCATCAAACTTACCTTTACCACCAAAACCTTTTAGCTTGGTAGCGTATTCTTCAACTTCTTTAGGATCAGAAATTTCTAGACCATTTTCTATATTTTTTTCTTCTCCTTCTAGAACAACTAAATTATAATCAGTAAACCCTAATTCCCAGCTTGCGCTGATACCCATGTATTCATTACTGGTAGGATCACTTGAACTTTCGATTTTATCTGCCAACCCTTGGTCAACAATTTTCCATATCACTCCGCCTAGAGTTACGTTAAAAGGCTCTTTAGTTCCCTCCAACTCTTCTTTAGTGGCTGGTTCATCGCTTCCAAAACGTGAAAAACCCGCAGTGAGAATAGTCCCAACCACGGATTTTCTATTATGTTCGATATTGATAGGTTTATTAATAAAGTTTTCATACATAGCGATAGCTGTATCAGTATCTACTACGTCACCATTTTTGTTAACTCGATTAGCAACGAATGCGTTAAAAGCTACAGGTAGTAAATCAACATTTTTCTCTACATCCACTTGAGGTAAGAATTTTTCTAATTCCACCATAGAAGCAAGAGCTAAATATTTATCTTTTTCTTCAGATACAACAGGCTTTACTACTGAGCTAAATGTGGTTGTATATTTATGTTTTTTCATTTTATTAAAAATATCTACAGTTTGCGCTGATAGCATGCTGAATGGACTCTTCTCTAGTTTCTAAATATAACTGATTAACATTTTCAAAATCTTTTATTAGGTTATGTTCTACTAGATCTTTTTTTGCTTTACATACTTGAGCTTCATCGGGCTCCAGACTAAAACTTTTTCCTTCCGATAAGCTGAGAAAATTATTAACACAAGCCATGCACCACTCCGAAAGAGTTGTATCACTGTTTAAAACAAAAGTGTCTTGAGCATTTTTATAAGCTTTAATAACAGAATCTACTCGGACTCTCTTGCCGCTCTCTTTAATTTTTTCTTTAAAACACTCTACTAGACTGGCTGAAAAAGATATAAACTCATCTTCTTTTTTTAATTTCTCGCCGTCACATTTAACCTCAAAGAAGTCAACAATTTTAGATTCTGGTTCGTTGAGTTTAGAACTCCACGATATATCAAAATCAAATTTGTTTATTTTGTCCATTGTTACTATATATTCTACACGTTTTTTTACTAAAATGGAAAAAGAAAGCCCTAGGTCAATAGACCCAGAGCTTCCTCATAATTATTTTTTCACAAAGTCATCTCCCCTAAGATGACTTTTTCTACACCAATGCTACTGTTACTCTTTATCTTCAGATTTTTTAGCAGCTCCTGAACTGACACCTTTTCTGAGAAAAACTACCATTAGAGCAGCGAAAACGCTTTGAATTGTAACTGTAAGATCTACTTCTCCAGCGAAGTATCCGCCGAGAGCCGTTATAACTGCTGCCGCAGCAGTAAAATATGTTTTTTTGCCTGAAAGTAATTGCATATAAATAATATTACACATTTTACGTCAAGGCATCCATTTTTTTCTTATTTTACTAAAGTATTCGTAGCTAGCTGATATAGCTTCTGCATAATCCCTACCCCTTTTTTTGGTAAATGTATCCATAGAATATTCTAAAACTTGACGAATTTGAGATATATTCATTTGTGTATCCACCTCCTCCTCAAAAAAACTCAATAATGTAAAAAAGTATTGAGCATTTTCTTCAACTGGTTTTCTGGGGATTTTTGTTTTTATTCTGGACGCCATGACTATCTGAGGATAAAAAACGCCTACAAAATCAGAAATATAATTTTTATATTTTTGATCAAGGTCTTTAGCTTCCCTGTTTACCAAGATTTTAATGAAAACCGGGAATGATAATTCCCACATTTCTTTTTTAGTGACTCTTCTGTTACTAATCTGCTCAAACATAAGGTCAGCGTCAGTTTTCTCTTCAAATAGAATTTTAGCCCTGTCTGGATTCAGTTTGATTTTTCTCGCGAGAAATTTTATATCTTCCTGTGTTAACATGTCATTAGTATATATCTCACCCTTTGCGTTTTTTTTGTTGTTTTTCGCCATCGGCTGGGTGAGAAGACACTTTCTCGCAGTGAGTCTAGTGTTTAGTGGGTAGTGCCGACTTTGGATTAAAACAACTCAAGTTGCAACTACTAATATTAAAATACACTATTGTTTGACGTATGTCTAAAATTTCGATAGAATATTTACGAAATGAAAAACATTCTTTTTGCAATTCCGGGTAGAGAATTCTCAGGTAATTTCTTAAATTGCTGGACTGATACATTACTTAAATGCATCAAAAACGGAATCAACCCAATGCTTTCCAACAAGTATTCTTCAATGGTCAGTTATGCTCGTTGCCTATGTCTCGGTGCTGATGTAAGAAGAGGTGTGAATCAAGCTCCTTATGATGGTAAAATAGATTACGATTATATTATGTGGATTGATTCAGATATTGTTTTCAGTTTTGAACAAATACAAAAACTAATTTCATATGATAAAGATATTGTATCGGGAATATATAAAACAGAGAACGGCGAAAACTTTGCCTGCGTAAAAGATTGGGATCAAAATTATTATAAAAAGAATGGCTCGTTTTATTTTCTGCAACGTAAGGATGTATTAAACCGACATGGCTTGATGGAAGTTGATTATAACGGAATGGGTTTCATGCTAATCAAAAAAGGAGTATTCGAAAAAGTAAAATACCCTTGGTTTTGTCAACTTAAAAAACAAATCGGAGATCTAGAAGATTACTGCTCTGAAGATGTTGCTTTTTGTCACCTAGCTCAAGAAGCTGGTTTCAAAATTTACATTGATCCAGAGATTATAGTCGGTCATGAAAAAATGAGGATACTCACATAATAAATTTTATTTTACAAAACCTTCTATTATTATTTCTGTATAGTAATTTTTATTGCTCCAAAAGCTATTTGTTATATCTAGCGCGTCTATAGAATATAATTTGAAAATAATATCGTTATCATTTTTAATTTTTTCTAAAGTCTTGCAAGCTTCATGTCTACCAAAAGCTAAATCATCTGTAAAATGTATTTCCCCAGAAAACTTTTTTACGTTTTCTTTAAATAAATCATAGTCGTCCCTTAAGAAAAGCTTCTCATACCCCTCTATGTCAAATTTCAAGAAATCAATTTTTTTATTTATTAGTTTAAACAAAGATGAAAAAGTTATAGAATTAACATCTTTTGCAAGAGTATCGTGGAAAATTGACTTGAATTTTTCAATGCACAAACGATTTTCTAAAAACAAATTCAAAACTACAGGATTGTCATTTTTTCCTAACTTTTCATAAAAATTTTTCACACAATCAATACTAGCTTCCACTCCTACGTAATCTATATCCAAGTATTTATTTGTAAAATAAAAAATCCCATTAGAGCATCCTAAATCTAAAACTGTATCACCTTTTTCTACTTTTACAAAATTTTGATAACAACTGTAAGTATTTATTTCATTTTCAAGAGTTTCATAGCTAGACAAAAGCCTACCATCCTCACTAAAAATAGGCGTTTCTTTTGTGGGTCTTTCAGCTTCTATAAGCATATCAATTTTTTTTTCAACCATCTTAGGAGTTATATTTTTTGAACATTCAAAATTTTTATTTCGAGGACACCAAAGCCAATCATTTCTATCAAACTTACAGTTTTCATCATTCCAACAAGAATTACAAACATTTTCATTAAAAACTCTATAAGGCGTGAAAAACTCCGAAGAAGGATTACTAAACCCAGAGATCATAACCACTGGTTTATTCAAAGCCCAAGCTAACCAAGATAGACCAGAGCTAAGACCTATAAAGAAGTCACAATTAATTATATCAGTAATTCTTTCTTGGATATCGACATCGCCTGTTTTATCAATACACCCTTCTGGAATATCATTCATATGATTTTCTATTCCGAAGCTAGAGTATTTATCAATACATAAAATTTCATAGTCAAGAGCTTTTAAATACTGTATTATTTTTTCCCATCCTTCTTTTGTCCAATATTTAGCTTGACAAGTACTTTGTGTACCTATGCAAACATATTTTTTACAATTAGATCTTGTCTTATTTAGAATATGTATTTTAGGTTTAAGCTCTTTAAAAGATTTAAAACCTAATATTTTTGAGGCGAACCCCTGTAGTCCATTTTCCTTAAAGCTTTTTTCTAAATCGTTGTGGTTATAAATTAATTCAATTTTTTCACTACAATACTTTATCTCAACACACGTATCAATATTGTCAGTGAAAATAATATCATCATATTCTTTTTCAAAAAGGTTTTTCCATTTCGAATACAAAACAACATTAACATCATTTACTTTTCTGAATTCTTCCACATAGGGCATCCAAGCAATGTTATCACCTAAACTAGGTGAATCAAAATTTACGAAAACAAATTTTTTTCTTTGATTTGTTCGGTTTGGATTTTTAATAGAATCTAAAATATTTAAAGCTGTTGATGCTGCTACGTCCCAACTATACCTAGATTTAAAAACAGGAGAGTGTTTCAGAGCTTTGGTTTTTTCTTTTTCAAAATTTTCATAAATATACCTCATTTTTTTCTGGAGCTCTGTAAAATCTGGCTCGTAATAATAACCTAAATTTTCAAAAGGTATTTTTTTATTACTCGAGACAGGTATTCCTATATCAAAAGCAAAATCAATAGGAGCAGTATTATGGGCGTAAATAGTAGGAGTTCCGCAAGCAATAGCATCAGAAATAGTAAGTCCCC
>ERZ651776.2990-NODE-2990-length-17512-cov-4.648982_pt1 | contig 17512 bp, 19 predicted proteins | sample MGYA00514761_ERZ651776 | MGnify/ENA metagenome assembly ERZ651776 | reverse complement strand
CGGAGTGAATAGCCCGCAAATGGCAAAAATAAGAGCCAAAAGACCCAAAATGACCCAAAATCGAAAGAAAGATATCCAGAAACCGTTGTCCTTTGCAAAACCACCTTTAAATTGCGCAATTACCTTTAAAATCTACATTTCCCCATCAACTAGTAGCCTTTATGGCAAGCTCTTCAAGAACACTATCTTCATAATTTGTGTCACTTTCTTCTCCATCGCCGCTGCGGTTATTAAACATGGAAGGTCGCAAGAAGTGTTCCTGTGGCAGAATAGTCCGGAAAATTCGCTCGGCTTCTTCAAAGGACTCTTTAAAGGTAAGATTGAATTGATTTGAGCGGTCAATTATGGTAACGTTGTTAGGTGTGGCGTCTGGTGCATTATCGATTGCGAAGCTAAAACAGACGTGATGAATTTCGCTGATGTTGTTGTTTTTTCGCAGCAAGATGCCCATTGCCTCTTCAAGTATAGTTCCGTCACATTCTTGGCCATCCTCAACAATCATAGTAAAGTGAGCGACCTCGAATGTTGAGTTCCTTGGGACGACGTTCAATGATTCGTCTTCTACGATGCATTGAATTGGGTTCTTATTTGGCGTATTATTTGTGGTATTGGGGGGGAATATTACAATGGAGCGCTCAACGGGTAGAATTCCCGCTCTATCTAGAATGGATATTCTCCTGAGAAGACGTCGTCCGCTGCCGTGACGCCCCTTTGTGCCCTCAATATTTGGGTTGTCGAGAGAAACATACTCTTCCGCCCCGAGCACGATGTTGTTGCACTTAACAGTCTTACGCCTCTCCTCGCCGAATTCCTCGTCTCCGCTGATTACAACCCCCACAACATTGTTCACCAAATTGCAGTCCAATTTTCTTGAGCTGTCTTGATAAATAATCTCCTCAACCCCCCTGCGTAGGAGATACGTACCTCCATTGACTGCTCCACAGCGGCAAAACCCGCTAGCTAGTTCCCCGGCGCCATACATTGCAAACAAAAAGGCAGTTCTGACGCCGCTAAACTTCCCAAAGGACGAAAGGTGCGTGTAGAGTCGCTTGACACCCTCTGCCACGGAGATGGCATCAGTCGTCGAGGAGGATGCGTCCAGAACCAGGGCGTACTTTACGATGTCCTTGAGCTTTCCAACGATTTTGAAGTGCCCCTCTAGAAAGGCATCGAATGTACCGTACGATTCCACCGCATTGACGTCCGTCGACTCGACTTTCTTGTTCTGGGGACGATGGAGGGCTCGCCCTGTCATCAGCGAGGACTCATTTAGTGTCCTGGGGTCTGTAGTCGCCGTAAATTGCGTGCCATAGTCGAACGAGAACTGAAGGAGCTTCATCAGTCGCCGCTTATCCATCGGTGTCAAGAGGGAGGTTTTGAAAACATCGCCTTTGCTGCACGGCACCCTTTCAATCTCACCATCTCCATCCACAAAGAACATGCCCTCCCCACCTTTAAATTCCAGATACATACTTACGCCACTCCTAATGAGCTCATCCACCCCCCCCCCTCCACCGCAAAAGAGGAGGCGGTTCGTAAGAGGGAGGGAGAACGACCGAGACCATTTTTCAGCTCTTCTCAAGGCATCATTGATGAGAGGGGAAACAGAGGACTTTTGGAGCGTAGCAGTCGCCTTCCAGCTTTGAAATCGCACCTTCAAGTGGGAAGGCAAAGAAGGGGGGAACGCTACTATTTTACCGACACCATAAGGGGTATTAACGTCGTCATCAACTTGAAGGGTAGAAAGAGGGACTGAGTGGGACAGAGAAGTCTTGGAGTGAACTTCAAGGGAACGCAAATTACCCAAATTACCCGTTCTCCTCCTCTCATTCGAAAGAGATAGCAACTCGTCTAGATTCACACTCCCTCCCTCTTCTCCGTAACTCTCGGTGCCATCGCATACTATCACAGAGTATTTGTTGGTAAGACTAATTGCAGCTGAGAGAATTGATTGAACCACACCAGTTCCAACGATGCAGTAGTCGTACGGTGTCGTTTGCAGATGTTCAGAGTCCACTGGTACCGGGTGTGGGGAAGGGGGGGTTTTATAGTACACCATTCATCAATTGAGGCAAACTGGGGGTACGTGAGTGTTTTCCAAATGAAATCAATCATAATCCCCTTATGCGCCTCATACTCCCATTTACATTAACCCAACTTACCCTTGCTTACAGGGCACTGCCCTTCGCCCCCCAACATTCTTTCAACCTCAACAGAGGCCCAAAAAGTATCAAGACGACATCGGCGTCGGTGACTCGGTCTCTCTCGTCCCTCATGGCTTACTCCGACCCCGATCAGCCGGCCCGTTTTGCGGCTGCGAAGGCCGCCGATAATAAGCGATTTCTGGACATCGAGTCAGTGTACGACCCCTCCCCTCTCTCAAATCTCCGCGTTGCCATTACTGGGGCGAACCGCGGCATTGGACTGTCTCTTGCCAAGGAGGCCACAGCATTCGGAGCGAAGGTCGTCGCGCTAGTTCGCAGGAGCAGCCCGGAGCTCGAGGCACTCAATCCCGACGAGATAGTAACGGGCGTCGACGTTACTGACGACAACATCTGTGAAACGCTGGGAGGCAAGGTCAAGAATGGAGCTTTTGATGTGCTCATCAACAATGCTGGGTACTTCTACGAGCCTGTTGAGAAGATAGACTCGCTGAATTTCAAGGAAGAAATGAAGATGATCGATATTTGCGCTTTGGGTCCCTTGAGAGTTACGAGCGCGTTGGTCAACGCGAATTTGCTGAAGGAAGATGGCGGCCGTGTTGTCATGATCACGAGCCAGGGTGGAAGTGTGAGCTGGCGAACGACGCAGAATCCCGACGGAGGCGATTACGGCCACCACATGTCCAAGTCTGCCGCTAACATGATGTCTGTGCTACTCTCACAAGAACTTAAGAAGAAAGGCATTAGCGTTGGGGTATTCCACCCTGGATTCAACAAGACTGAGATGACGAAAAAGTATGAAGCTATTTGGGAGATCGAGGGTGCAGTGGACGCCGCTGTAGGAGCGAAGAGAGTTTTCCACGAGATCACAAGGCTGAGCATGGACACAACAGGCAAGTTTATCAACTGTGAGGATGGCCTTGAGATTCCTTGGTGAAGATTTTGCTGCTCGCTGTCGGCTTTTTCACTTTCAAGCTTTTAGTAATTGAAAATAGCGATTACTATGCCTGTAATAGTTGATGGAAACAAAATAACAGAAGACTTTCGCGCAGGTTATTAATCTCCTTTCTTTAAAATATTAACATTCAGGGTCTTTTCGATTGTCAACATTACTTCCAACACTAATGCCGTTTCTTGTTCTCATTTTACTTCGTTACCGAAGATACCCCTTCGTAATCTTCTTCTCCCGTATGTCCGAGTGCATCTGCATCACCTCGTCAAAGTGTTGTAGAAGAGGCTCAAACTCTTCCAACTGGGGAAGGGCTTTCTTTTCCTTGGCAATTTTCTGCTGCTGAGTGACCGTCAAATTGTCCCTCAAGTTACAAACAGTCGCAAGCCTGTCGTTCAAGGTGCGGAAGGCCGTTGACTGCGGAAGGAGCATTAGAACACCGTAGAGCGACTTTAGTAAGTTGGGATGGAAGGGCTGGTCGACTTCCAAAAGCTGAAGGCGGAGGGAGATGAAAATTGGCGACTCCATGAGCTGCACCAATTTGTCAAGCTGCATGAGAAAGCCCACGGAAATCTCCACACTCGAGAACCTCCTGATGAGGGCGAAGCTAAGTTGGTACGCTTGAGCTAATAAGCATAACGAGTAGGTGGAGACGGGGTTATGGCACCAACACCTGAAGAGAGACTCGAACAATTGCCGATCTTGGGGGAGGGCGTTGGGCTTAAAAGACGCCTTGAGTACAAGACGGAGACTGTCAAGTTCGTGGGCCGTTAAAAGGATGAGGTTTAACGTTTGGATCATGGTAGAAATGTATTCGAGTGAGAATCCTGCCTCCTCGTTCGTCAGTACGCTCGCTATGCTGAGGTAAACGCTTTGGCTGTTCATGAGCACGCAGAGCTTCCTGACCACCAGAGAACCTCGTCTCTCCAGAAGTCGCCGGTCGTCCGAGAAGAGGTGGAGGACGGCGTTGATGACGCGTTTGAATTCCTTCTCGTGAAGGGATATTCGCGAAAGGACCTGCAAGACCAACAAGACAACAGAGTCAGAGTCGTCTGAGAGAGTCTCCAATAGCACTGGCAGAAGGCTATCGACACTCTTATTCATTTCATTGGGCAATTTTTCCAACAGCATGTTGATCCAACGCAATGCAGACAGTTTCGTCTGGACGTAATTCGATCGCAGTTCGACTAGCAATGTGTTGAGGAGTGGGGGGAGCTCGAATGATTTTTCGGAGTTCTTGACCAAGGAGAGAAGGGCCGAGTTTGTCTTCTCTGCTACCACCCGAATTTCGTTCTCGGCATCGCTGATGCACGCGCTAATTGCGCCGCAAATTTCAGAATAGTACGGGCGCAATGCAACGTCACCACCCAAGCTGATGAAGTCGGATACCCAGTTAATAGCCGTCAGGCGGTTGAGGCGCTCCTTGCTGTTGCATTGAGAGACAAGGATTGACACCATAGGACCATACTCGACCACCTCAGAATTCTTTATCTCACGAAGGAACTCGCCCAGGCAGCTGCACCAAGTGAAATGAAGGGAGGAAAGGGGGAGATAGGCACAAACAAGCACACAAACACGTAAGCGTAAAAGGGACGGCGGTCAGTCAGAGAAAAAAAAGTGAACAAAAAAAGGCACCCCCAACCCACCTGTCAGCTGCCTGGCGAATCTCCCGGTTTCCATCACTCAACATGTTAAAAAGTCCCTCCAAGAAATCCGGCAGCCAATCTACCATGCAGATGTCCGGTACTCCATCAAGCACAGTTATCCACCCGACTAATAACTGACGGATGTAAGGGTTGGTCCTTCTGATGTATTTCTGCAGCAAAGGAATGAAGGTCTCAACGTTAAACGTCTCTGTCTCTGTGACGATGTCTTTCACAAGTCTACGCGTGCGTGTGCGAGCGTGCGTGTGCGAGCGTGCGTGTGCGAGCGTGCGTGTGCGAGTGAGAAAGCGAATAGGATTGCTCCAACTACAAGACAGGCACAACTCACCGGTCCAATAAATTGGCCCCATTCTTGACATCAAGGTCAACATCAGCAAACAATTTGCATAGTCCCTCAAACACAGGATTAAACCAATGAAGAAGCCCCGACCTAGCCACCTTAGCAATATTATAAAGCGATTCGCAGGCGTAATAGCGCACCCGAGACTCGGGGTCGTCGAAGCTGTGCAAGACAGGGGGGAGAAGGGACTCAAGGTAAGGGGTTGAATTCTGCATCAACCCGATGGATGTTGCGGCAATTCCTATTAGACCTCCTTTTCGGTGGTTCGCATTGGTCGAAGTGCAAAAGTCAGTGGCGAGTATCTGGATTATCGACGATATCGTAGGGTCAAGCTTGGGCTTATTGTCACCGTCATTGTTTTCGTCCTTTTCCATCTTCTCTGTCGATTGCTCGTACAGCTGCTTCACAATCGCCTCAATCTCAAGTGCGGCATTCTTACGTTTGTCATAGGATCGGTCCCCAAGAGCGCGTTGGAGCGTGGGCAGGAGGGGGGGAGTGGCTGAAGAAATCGCAGAGGAAGACGACGGAGTAGCCATCCCTCAACTTGTGGAAATGACGTAAAATTTATCACTTCCTAGACAACTAAAAAGTATCTTAGAAAAACACGCACTATTTTGGCCTTTTTCTCTTCTGGCTCTTGGGTGGGAGGAGGTCAACAAAAATAGGGGATAAATCACGTTTCCCTGCCACCCCTGAGAACCCAATATTTGGGGAATTTTCAATCCAAATTACCCCTCTCCACATTCTACGCCTATCACCACTGTGGTCTCAAATTTTTGACGTTAAAGACCTCCTTACCCCCAAACACTCTCTCGAGAATTGATTCCCAACGTTGCATTCGCTGACTGCGATAGAGTAAGTCAAGGACAATGGATGAGCTATTGGCTACCTGCTTTCCCTGCTTCTTTAGAGATCCGAACAAATTTGAACGGGTTCGCCGTTCAGGGTCACCCACTGGAAACTATGACAAATTTGAAGATGAAGAGGAAGAATTCTACAGTACGGAAGGGGATGAAAGGTTAGGTAAGTCTGTTTTTTGGGAGGAGTGCGATGGGGCGATGCGCCACTAATTTAACCGACTCTATAACTGACCCTTATGTGCAGATTCGCACTCAAACACAGTGAACATGAACAACACAAATTTTCCTGGTAATGGTAGCAACATAATACTCGGAGATGACCAGATTCGGAGACGTCAGTCTCCAACAAACTACAAGAAAAAGAAGAAGAAAATGTCTAATGTCGAAGACGCACCGAGTGTAATGTATCGTTCTCCAACTGCTACGCTTAACGACATTGAAAGCAGCCCAATAGCGGGGGGGAGTAGCTGCGGAGATATGCAACTCATGCAGAGCCTTAACAGCGATAAGCTCGTACTTCCTGGTAGCGAGCTCCAGAGAGCGATTGCGCTTTCGATGGAGAGTTCGAAACTTGTGACCGGTGTTGTTGAATGTGTAATCTGTATGGAAAATTTTGACCCGCAAAACCCACAAATGTTGACTTTGTGTGGCTGTGGCATGAACAAAACACTTTTTCATTACCAGTGTTTGCTGGAATGGCTTTCAAAAGACCCAAGTTGCCCAGCCTGTCGGAACGAGTTGGTAAGTTGACTCATCGCGATCGCAGTTAATACTCTACAAATCTAACACAAACTCAATTTTTACCTTTTTAGATCTGGCAGGAGAATGAAATTTTGCCTCCTGGCGACGATGATGACGATGACAAAAATGAGATATAATACCAGACATTGCAGATTGAATGAAAACTAACTTAGAAAAGTGCGTGGTATTTTTGAATTTTTGCAGTGCTCGCTTATTGACGAGTGGCCAGTGTCTTGAGGTTTTTCTTCATCGAAAACACATCACCGTAAATCCACCACGTTTATTATGCTATCGTTACCACCGCTTATCATTATCGGCAAGGCACGGTGCATTACGATGCTTCCGATGAAAGCTTTGTGCAGCCCCTCAAGAGCTCTCAATTCACGCTTGTTATCAATATCGAATACCCTTATTGTCTTGTCATCTCCACAGGTTATTATGTAGTCACCATTTCTATGAATAATTACGTCCCTCACCCAGTTTTCGTGCCCACGGAAGCAGTGAATGAGATCCCCAGTCAACGCATTCCACAGCTTAGTTGTCTTGTCCCTTCCACAGCTTGCTAGATAATTAGCTGCTTCTGCGTTAGTCTTGGCCAGATTTTTGGGCGGAAAAGCCACAGACTGTTCGGTTCGGAGTTAGATTCAATTTCTGGACGCAAAGTTTTTGAAGCAGTTTACCTAGTACTACGCACTTCACAGCAAGTATTTCCCCAAAGTTATCGCAATAATCGCAACAACCACAATTGTAGCCTTTACTCACCTCAATGTGATGATCATGTGCCTCTATTGTGAGACAAACAGTTGCTTTCTTGAGTTCTCCATCTGTCAATTTGAAGACAGCGATAGATTTGTCATTGCTACCTGTAGCAATCAGCTCTCCGTCATTCCTAATGCTGACGCATCTGACCCAATCGTTGTGAGCAAAGGCGTTTGTATTTACGCAGTACCCTGTCTTCAAATCCCAAAATTTTACTGTCTTGTCGCGAGATACAGAAACAAGAGAGCTACTATCCGTTGCCAAAAATTTTGCCATGCTTACATTGTGTTCATGCCCGTTCAAAGTATTCACACAAACATAATTTTGCTTGACATCCCAAATTTTAATGCTCATATCCATGCTGCTAGAGGCCAGAAGGTCACCGCTGTGAGAAAAATTGACACTGTTGACTGCATTCGAGTGACCCTTGAGGGTTTTTTCAAACGTTCCCGACTCAACATCCCAGATCTTAATCGTTCCATCGTCTGATGAGCTCGCCAGGATGGTGTAGGTAGGGTGCAAATCAGTACAAGTAACACTCCCTCTGTGGCCTTCAAGCGATTTTAAAATAGTGTTGGTGGGCAGCAATCTACTTTTATTGCGCGTTACACTGTTAGGGTCGGTCTCTTCGGTCAATCCTTTGCTTTTTGCAGAAGCTAGTTGCCTCTCCAAGTCCGCTACCTTCTTGCTCAGCCTCACGATACTTGTCCACTTTTTCTCAAGCAGTGGAATGACGTTGCTGTTCGCCGCAGCAGTGGTAGTGGTGGGAGGTGGGGGAGTACGAAGTTCCGTTTCCGTTCCTTCCTCAGCGATGTCATTGTTGAAGGCAGCAGCAGCATTTTTGTAGCCCTTATGCAACAAGTACTCCATGATACTTGCATTCAGATCGACAGTTTGCTTATCAGTGAGGGTCATATTATAACAACAACAACAGGGATCTGCGATAATAAAACGTTGTGGGGAAGCCTTAATACATGTAAGAGAACGAAAATCCACTACTTTCCCTCGAAATTATTCATAAATGAAGTTGAGAATCACATTATCCATTTGGGTTGTATCAGATTGGAAGCCAGATTAAATTAGCCCCGAGCTGCCAAATCATAAATATCAAGCAAAGAATTTACTGATTTAAGTCGGATTTCAATCGTGAAGACTTGATTTTTCGAAGGAATTAATCAAAATCTTTCATTTTGCCTTTGTAAGCACCTACTATATTGGCTCTTCAAACTTCAAATTTTAGTTGTCCCAACTATTGTTGTGAGGAAACGATTTGAGCATGTCAGAATCTGTGTCAGGAGTAGCATACGACTCTCTCATCGTCGGACGCGAGATTATCGGGAAGGGGTCATCGAGGTATGTTTCCTTTCGTATCAGCCTCCCGGTGGCATACCAACGGACTGAGAACGGAAAGCTCATTGATTATTTTAAAACTCGATATTCGTTCGTTGAGGCTCTGAGAAATGCACTTTTAGCGGAAAGGCCGGCACTTGATCTGCCTCCTCTGGACACTAAGCGCTTGATCGGAGGCATGAGTGCGAGTGTAATAAATGCCAGGACCAAGATCATCAACAGGTTTTTGCGTGCTTGTCAGGACAATGCTGTCGTCCTCGAGAGCGACGAGTGGGATCAATTTTTGCGAGGACAGAAACCGGGAGTGCCACCACCAGTCGCGAATGAGGCTGCTGCGCCTCCCACACCCCAGGAATTGAGAGAGAGTGAAAGGTGAGTTAGAGAGACTTTAGGGGAGCAAATGAGAGTGCACGGCAGTGGGTGAAGCATCGCTCACCATTTACTTTTTCAATCTTGCGTTATTTATTTTCTCTTCTACACTATCGCTATTCTCAGTCAAGCCGATCGCGCTCCAGCTCCATCCTTGCAGGAAAATCCAGCTGGAATAAGAGGCATGAGTGGATGGCTTGCCAGTAACTTTAGTATTTTTGCCGACGAAGCCAGGGATGCTAACAACGCTGCCAACGCCAATAATATCCCCACTTCACCGCCTCCTGCCGCGAGCGCACCGCCTCAACAATTTATTGAAGAGGACGAGATGACACAGGCAACTTCCGCGACCGCTGACACCAACAACAGCAGGAGACGTAGCTTAGACCAAATTTTGGATCCAGACGATGAGGACGGACTAGAGAACGTCAACTCAAATGCTGTTGCGATCATGACACCTCGGCAGGTCATGCAAGCTGAATTTTTCGAGATGATCCAGCAGCACATTAGGGGCGTTGGAAGTGTGAATGACAGCAATTTGCAGAGCGGGACACCCGAGGAGTTGGAGGCTGGCGAGTCCTGTATGAGCATCGTCGGAAGTGCCATGGGCCCCTTGTCTTACGAATTTGTAGGTAGCTTCTTTCTGGGTTTGATTTTGAACTTTATCCGTGATGGTAGCAATGTTGCCTCCTCAAACACAGCCATTGCTTTCTGCGTTGTTTGGTTGGCTCTGAGCACATTAGTGTACAGCCTGGGTCATGTCAGTGGTGGCCACTTTAATCCTGCCGTTACCTTTGCTGTCTTTTTGAGACGTCACCTGACTCTTGCTCAGACCTTCTTCTACTGGATCTTTCAGTTCTGTGGTTTCGTGGTTAGCGGGATCGTCAGCCACGAACTGTTCAATAAAATCACCATCCCCATCGAAATTAGGGAAGCGGTTGATAGTGATGACTCCGTGGGCAACATGAGCTGCTACGTATTGATCAGTGGTTTCACTTTCTTTCTTTGCCTCACCGTTCTATGCACGAGCACAAGTGTTGCACAGACTGGTAATAGTCACTTTGGAATCGCGACTGGCGCCATCTACGCCGTGGCTTTCAATTGCCTTAAATATACAGGGAGTAGTTGCAACCTGGGTTTCGACGTCGCCATGACAAGCGTTCAGTGGATTTATAGTAGTCAGTTTCCGCTGAACTTTGGATCCGAATACAAGTTTGCTAGCGATCAGCAGTGGGGGTTGTTGGCAGGTCCATTCAGTGGGGCCTTTGTTTCAGCTGTAGTTTACAAGTATATCAAGATTACAGCGTTCAGCAAGCGCCAGACGGGCTGCTTCAACACATTTCTGAAGTTGACCGCGCCATACTGGGTGGAATTCTTCGGCACTGGCCTGATCGCATTCGTCTATTGTATGCTTGCAAATGATAAGGATATGCTGTCTTTTGGGTACGGATGTGCAGTGCTCTCAATGAGCTACTTTGGGGGCTTCATCAGTGGTGGACACTTCAACCCAGCAATTTCACTTGCGGTGTATTTGCAGGGGGGAAGGCTTAATTTTGCTACACTGTGGTTTTATATCATTAGCCAGGCCTGCGGAGCCTTCGGAGGTGGCTTCGCATTCAACTGGCTGTACAGCTTTAATCCAGTCCCAGTTCCGGACTGGACTTTGGGTGACCAGCACGTTTCAATGGTAGAGTTTTTTTTCAGTTTCTTGGTCGTGTTCAGCTACCTTAACACAGCAATCGCCAAAGATAACCGAGGAAACAGCTTTTACGGCATGAGTACCGGGTTTGCCTCGTTCGCCAGCATTGCACTCGCAGAAGGGATGACCGGAGGACTCTGCAACAGCGCTCTTGCATTTGGGCTGTACCTGAGCAAAAACGGTTTGACAGAGATGGACCTGTGGGGTTCCAGGGTTATATTTGTTACCGTTTTGGTACCGCTGATTGCTGCTGTCTTCGCAGGGGTATTTTTCAAAGTAAACATGGACGGGAAGGAGGGGATATGGGCAGCATGTTGTCTTCAGTGCCGGGGGAACAAAAAGAATGACATGGATGCTGGGGACCCCAATGCGATGGAAATGATCGCAAGCAGGGATGTCGAGGAGGGAGACCGACCGCCAGCACAACGCATCAGCGAGGGCTCGATGCCCCAGAGTGTACAAATTGCCCATCAGACCAGCTTGTGAAATAAATAATAAAGTTATGTCGAGGGAAGTGAGAGAGTGTGAGTGTTTAGAACCTACAACTGTGCTGTCTCTACTCCATTATTATTATTTGCTAGTTGTTGTCAAAAGGGTTAAAGTTTCTCAGTAAAGGGCAAAAGGCTCAGCGTCAGAAAAAGGGATTTCCTCGCCTTCTTCGTAGTAGCCTGTAAAAATTTTCACGTTTTTCAAGGGAGCACTCATCCGACCAGTCGCAATGAGTGAGTTCCGGTCCGATTCAGGCATACGTTCATAGTAGTTGCCGAGTTTACTGTTCACCGTGCGGGATTCTAACTTCACAATTAAAGAGTCCATCCCAAATTTTGGCCCATCTTCAGGATTGTCTACTACGCTCAGCCCCTTCCCGCCCACTTTTTGCAATTTCGTCGGTCGATCTCTACCAGGTTCAAACGAAAACAGGAAAGCCGCAATAGAAGATCGATATTCACCGTACCCTACCCACCCCTTGGGATTATAGCCACCGAGGATTTGGCCGTCCTTCAACTCAAGGACCACCAGAGCTGCGCCTCTCCTATCAACCTTAAAGTGAAACGTTGATGCCGACCAGCCATCGCGTTGCGCGTCATATGCTAGCCTCATCTCTCGCCTCTCCATGTTTGTGCAAGCGAGCATAGGCCTAAAGCGTTCAAAGCCGTTTCCCTTGTCGCGAGGCAGGATGTCAGCCCATTTTGTCTTGGTGCAAGGATACTGCTCAGGAAATTTCTCCCGTCCAAACCGCTTCAGTCCAGCCGGTTCATCCTCTTTCTCCCCCCAAAAGAAGTTAAATAGTTTTTCAATTGGATCAAGGTCTTCTTCCATTTCCCTTCCTTTCAGCGAACTTGCCCTTGCAAGTGTCGGAACCAAGGTCGTCGTCCATGGAGTAACGCCAGAATTCATCAAAATCAACAAAACAGGAACGAGAGGCGTCGGCATTGAGTGCATTTTCTTGCCAAAATTCTTTCTCTTCTGCCGAAGTGTGAATGTTGCTGATGGCAGCACTGGCAATGGAAAATCGAACGGGGGCGGAGGGAGCTGAGGAACTCTCCCGTGGATTTGACGGTTTGCGTTTTGTGGAAAAGATTTGAACGACCTCAGTTAAAACGAATTTGGCATATTTCTGCCCGAAACTGCTGACACACAACTATAGACTTGCTCTACAGTAGCGAGAACAACAAAATACTTCCATTATACTACGAAATTTCTCTCTTGCTGACGACATTGTTGTTCAAAATTTGAGGTCCCCTACCCTAAGAACGATGAGCAAATACGTCGACGAAACGGTGTCGGCCTTTTCCATAGTCATCAAGTCAATTGCATCCGATGCTGATCGGCTGAACAGTTTAGCTGCAGTTAATGCCAACCTTAAAGATGAGAACTCAGCCCCAAATGCAATCAACAAGTTGAATGAGCTCGACATGCTGATGATCTCCTTGGAGAAGAAGGCTGGAAACTTGCAGAACATACTGAAGGATGAGAGGGAGGCGTGCAAGGATTTGGAGAAGACGCGGGATGCTGCACTGAAGCAGAGGGAGGTGCTCCAGCACATGCAGAAAAATCTGCCCAAAGGTTTCCAAGCAGCACCAAAGTCCGTCAATAATGCTACCTCAGAAACGTGGGGAACGGCTAACAGCAGCAGACTTTCACTAGCAACCGGAGTTGGGCCCATATCAGACGATGCGAGCACAGCAACGAACGTCAAGAGCAGCGGGGTGTCTTTGGCTCTCGTGACAGAGGAGGAGCTGAACTCGGTCCCAAAGAGCATCCGAAGTCGCCTCACACTCAGTGCATTAAATGACGCCGTGTCACAAATCAGCGGGGTTGCTGAGAATAAGTACGGCATTTTAAACCAGGTTAGCAAGCACAAAAAGAGCAAAAAATACCAAAAGATTGTCATTATGCACAGAGAGACTGAAGTCACAGAGCATGAAGGCCGGCCTTTTGTTGCGGAGCAGGACCTACGCGATTTGTGCGCATTCTTCCGCACAGGCGAAAGTTCGGCTCGGACTATCTTATCTGTACTGCGACAGCTGCGGCGGCTGAAGCAGATCCAGGGAAAGAATAATACTGTGACATATTGCATTTTATCACCGCAGTGAGATGAATTTCTTGGACAATGTAAGTTGCTAATGTGCATAATGTAAGTTGACTATGGCAGATAAGACAAAGAGTTTGGGGCAAAAATATTTCCTCTCTTATCTAGGTGTCATTATAATCATCAAAGCTGTCATCTGTCATCTGTCATCTGTCATCTGTCATCTGTCATCTGTCATCTGTCATCTGTCATCTGTCATCTGTCATCTGTCGATATCATCATCATGGAGTTTTAATGAGCTCAAATCTTCCTGAATTATTTGTTGTGGAGCAGCATCCCCTCCCATGGGGGTATTGGGTGGTGGTGGAGGGGGGGGCAAACCGATTGGAAGAGAAGAAGGCGAGAGAGGTGGAGAGACGGGTGGCGTTGATGCCCTCGCTGCTGTTGTCCCCACTTCCACAGTTTCTGTCGTTGTTTCTGTTTTTGCTGTGGCTGTATTTTGGGAGGCAGGACGAACAGAATCGCTATCGCTGTCGTCTCCGCTACTTTGACCATCCAAACTCTTGTACTCATGTTGCATAGCGTACACATACGCCTTTCCGCTTGACGCCTGCCCCCCATTTCCAGACACCGTCGCCCATCCTATATCAAAGAGTTCATTTTTGTTCATCTTGAGGTCTCTGTTGCTACTCTCATCCGCCTTGAAAAGCTCGGCAAGTTTTTCCCTTTTCTTTTTGCGAGAAATATATTCTCCAGATTCATCCGCGTTGCTTGAAACTTTAGTAGAGCTTTGCTTGCTTGTGAGGCTCGACGAGGATGACGAGGAAGTGGCAGTTCTGCTTGTTGATTGTGGTGAGCTCCCATCATTACCGTCAATGCTAGTGTTGATGACTTTTTTGGACCCTTTACCCCAGTTGACATCAAGCCTCTCGGTCACCGGTCTCGTCCCCGGAATCGGCTGCCCAGTTCTCTCGCTAGTTGACCTTTCCCCACCCTCCTCCTCGGTGATCACTGTTAGACGGTTGAGCTCAGCGATTGACTGCTGAAAGGCATAGATCCAGCGCTCAGCATCAGCATCGTTCTCTGCCTGTATACAAAGTTGGTGACTCTCAGTTTCATCGTCATTTTCTAGATGAAGGGTCATCTCCGTGATGCAATCCTCGTGGAAGAAGATGTTGTCAAGTGCTGTGAGCTTCAATGCCCCCTTGGGCTGAGGATCATTTCTCTTCTTAAAGTAAAAGAGCATGTACTTGGGAAAAGTACTCGTCGTATCTTCCGCGCGAAGTTCGAACCAACGCTTCCGTTGTGTGTGCAGCGTCCGGCCGATGATTGAGCGACCCCTGGCCTTCTTGGTCAGGTTTCCACTGCAGATCAGACGCGAAGACTCATAAGAGAACTCAGTATATGCACGGTTGCGCATAGAGACGAGAATTGACGGTGGGTTTCCAAGTTCCTCATCAGAGGAGTAGTAACGCGCCGCCCCGTGGTTCATTCACGATGCACCGGGGTGTTGATGTTTTCTGACAGAGAATATCTTCTTCTTGAGAGAGGGGGAGAGGAGGGGGGGTTTAAGTAGAGGGAATCACCAGATTATAGTATTAAAGTACGCGAGAATGATGGCGGTGAGAGATTCAAGCAAATAAATGGGCCGTAAAGGGGGGGAGTTAATGATCCAGACCTGGTCTTTTTCTAGAATAATGGCAAACAGGCTTGTTTCATTTGCTAAAAAGAACTTCTCCATGATTCACCATCTCTCCCCCCTCCTCCCACTAATAAGTGGGGTATACATATTAAATATACACCTACTTAACTCCTCCACTCCTATCAATACCACTCTCCCCCGTCTGTTCTCTGGAGAAGTATCATGGAAAACAATCTTTCATGAAATGGACTCGTACTCCCTACTTGTACTCCCGGCTCTTTGGCTATTATACAGAGCTCTCCGTCCCTTCCTACGATCCCTGAGTAGAGTTGACGGCAAGGCAGTTGTCGTAACAGGTAGCGACACTGGTTTCGGCCGTGCGATTGCTCTCAAACTTGCTTCCGAAGGAGTGTACGTCTTCGCCGGTGTGCTGACCGCCGCCAGCGGCAAGAAGCTTGTTGCCGACAGCGGCGGCAACAAATGTCTAATCCCTGTAGTTATGAACGTCTGCAGCGACAAGGATGTACAGAACTGCCTGGCCAAGGTCAAGAAGAGCAAACACCAACTTGTTGGGTTGGTCAACAACGCGGGGATCAGCGCCTTCGGATTTTCGGAGTTGCTGCCGATGAGGTTAGTAGAAAGTTGATTTTTTTGAAGAATGGATAGTTCTCACTGCATCTCACTGCATCTCACTGCATCTCACGTCTTATCACTTGCATCATTTTATCATCATTTCATCATTTTTTAACATTGCGAAAAAAATCGCCCCCTTACCTTCCCTTCCCTTTGCAGCCGCTACTCCTCGAACATGGAAGTAAACTTCTTCGGCACCGTCCGTTGCACCAAGGCCTTCCTCCCTCTGATCCGCTCAAGCCAGGGCAGAATAGTGAACATGGGCAGCATCGGCGCCCACTCCCCAAGCGCCTTCGGCAGCAGCTACCTCTCCACCAAGTCGGCCATGGTATCCTACAGCCAGTGCGTCCGCCAGGAAGTGCACAGGTTCGGCGTCCGCGTGTCCCTCGTCGAGCCGGGCTTCTTCCGGACCGAACTTCTGTCGTCCGGCGGCGCCAACGGCGCGACCGGGGCCAAGGACCAAGGGGAGGAGGAGAAACTAGGGGATTACCCCAGGTACCAGGACAAGATGAAGGCAACGGAGAAGGCCATTCAGGCCAGTGAATTCCTGAACGACGTCCTCTCAGGGGGCGTTCCCGGGGTGGTCGACTGCGTCCTCGACGCGCTCTGCAACCCGCACCCACTCAGCAGATATATCGTCGGCGTTGACGCGTACATACTCAGATTTGTCGTTGCCTATCTCCCTGCGTGGGTCGTTGACTGGGCGCAGACATTGGCGTGAGCAGGCGCAGACATTGGCGTGAGCAGGCGCATTGAATACATTGCTAGAAAAAAAAAAGAAAGAAAAGAAAATAAGAAAAACAACGCGCAATATCCTGCGTGTCCCGATGCAATGTTTGTATCTGCAAAGCAAAAAAACTTCTCTCCCCCTACTTATTCTTTTCTTGCTTTGCGATTGCATTATGCGATTGCGATTGCATTATGCGATTGCATTATGCAATTATGCGACTGCATTATGCGATTGCAATATCCGCAATCGCAATCCCCACCGCCCCACAAGTTTGTTTTCTTCTCTCGCGCTCTCGTGCCCAATCTCTCTCTCCCCGCCCCTTATTAGTCTTCTCAGGGAATAATCAATCGCTCGCAGAGGGGTACGACCTCAAATTCCCGTCATTCCAGACTTCCTCAGGTGCGACAAGAGGAAAAAAAAATCACAAGGGATGCCATTCCATTCCACCCCAATTCTTCCTCAAGAAGTCCCGAACCCTCTTGGAGTTTATTGGAGTTTATCCCTGACGCTCTCAATAACCTCCTCCATATCCAGCGCCTTCAGAGCCGGGAACGGCCTCTTCATCCCCAGCAGTTCCACGACCATCTCCCCGTCCACGGTGACCACAAAGTTCCCCCTGCCGGGCTTCTCCGGGTTCACGGTGACCACGCCTTCCCCAAAGGCGCCGGACACCTTACCCGCGCGGGTCTTGAACGCGTTTCACTGCTTGCAAGCCTCGACGACAACGCGGGACGAACCCGAGGACGAAGAGGAGGGCTTCTTCGCCGAGGCGGCAACGGCTACCGGCTTTTTCTTCTTGGAGGAGGAGGCCGACACCGCAGATTTCTTACCCGGAGATTTAGAGGTACGAGACGACTGCGTCCTTGCCATATTTTCTGGTATGTATGAGGATGGTTTTTGTGAAGGATTTATCGCTGATGATTCCTCGGTCTTTATTCTTACTGCATTTTACAATTGTCAATTGGGCATTCTGAGTCGAAGAGGTCGAAGAGGGGAAATCCCTAAGAAGCTGAAAATAGCATAACCCTGGACTAAAACAGTGTATGATAGTTTGACCCTAAATTAAGCTTCTTGATAATCA
>ERZ651776.2981-NODE-2981-length-17556-cov-6.990446_pt1 | contig 17556 bp, 14 predicted proteins | sample MGYA00514761_ERZ651776 | MGnify/ENA metagenome assembly ERZ651776 | reverse complement strand
AATATGACGAAGATGCGTGTGAGTTGGCGGCCATGAACGGCCACTTAGACTGTTTGAAGTACTTACACGAAACCGCCAAAGCGCCTTGGGACGAAGAAGCGGTACGAGAAGCGCACGAGAACAACCACCCCGACTGTGTACAATACCTCCTCGACAACAACTGTCCTCTCCCACCCGGTTGGCGATACGAAGGCGGAACGTTATACGACGAGTTCTACGATTCGGAAGAAGAAGAAGAAGAATAGCTCCCCGGACGGCGCGTACCAAGTATGACTCTCTCTTACTACAGTAATGACTACATTAAACTACGTAATATAATAATCTGCGAAACATAACAACGCAAAAAACATCAAGTACTACTACTGCTCGTCTTAAAGTTCCTAAACATTTCCACGCACCTCGCGCTGGTCGCGTTCACTTTTACCAGAGCCTCTTCTTCCTCTCGCAGGGAAAAGAAACAACCTCGAAACCTGGAAACGAACCGGTCCGGATGCCAACGCAGCATCTCGGAGCGGAGAAGTTTGACCGCACACGACTTGGAGTGATGACTTTTCCGAGGCGCTTCGCAAGAGCACCCGCCTTCGGGTCCACTCACGGAAGACTTTAAAATCCACTCGATGGCGGAACTTTCCGATTGGTCGCCGACGTCGTGTAAGTACGGTAAATCTTTCGCTCGCAAGGTCTTCTTTTCCGCTTTCTTCGAGCATGCTCTCCATATCGCGTAGTACGATTGCGTCGTCGCGATAGGTAACGAACCTCCGTTTCTTTTTCGTAACTCTCTTTCCGTGGGCGATTTAAACCCGTCTCGTTCTTCCTCCTCTGGAATGGTTCGGTGTTTCTCTTCTCCTTTTTCCGTCTCCTTCTTCTTCTTCTTCTTTTTCTCCTTCCTCGCGTCATCATCCACGGATAAACTCCTCTTGTTGTTGTTCTTCATAGTAGCAGCGCTACTATACTTTCCCCTCCTCGTCTCCTCGTCCTCCTCTTTTTCTTCGTCTTCATACTGCCACAGCCGCTCGTACAAAAGTTCGTCTCCTTCGTCCTCCTCGTTGGCTTCGCGTAACTTTTCGTTCCATTTCATCTGCTCGCTCTTCCTCTTCTCTTCCAACGCTTTCTCTCGCCGCGCTTCAAACAGCGTCGCTTCTCGCGCTCTCGATTTTTCGTACCTCCTCGTCGCTTTCTCCGCGCACACGCCCGGCGGTGTTTTCTTTTTGAGCATTTGAAACGCAAACGGTTCTCTCGAAACGACCGTTTGCTTCGCCGCCAGTTCCAGTGGGATTTTCTTCTTTATTTTCTTTCCATCTCTTCTTCTTTTGCCACCTTTTCTTCTTCCTTTCTGCGAGAGCAACGTTTCGAGGAGGAGACTGTCATCCTCATCCTGTTGTTGGGTGAAGCACTCTTCGAGCATAAACTTCAACGTTTCCAGTGGATTCTTGTACGATTCTTTACACCGAGCGATGATATGAAACGCGTTTTCTTCTGTATCTCTTCGTTTTTGTTTCCTCCTCTTTTTAGTATCGTTATTGTTCTTCGTCATCGTCGTGACGCGATACATCGAACGCGCGAGTGTTTTTATCTTTTCTACGTTCCCTTTCTCGATGGCACTTTTCAACTGTTTACACATCATCTCTCTCTTCCTCCTTTTTGTTTTGCTTTGTGTACGACGACCATCAAAACTGCTGCTGCTGCTCGAACAACTGCCGCTCGAACGCTCTTCCTTTGCCTCCTCCAACGAGTCAGAAGAAGACGACAAAGAAGACAGAGAAGAAGAAGATGATGATGATGATGATGAGTCTTTCTTCTTCTTTTTAATAATGTGTTTCTCCTTCATTCTTTCTGGCGATAAAAATTCCCCTAAAATTGAGTAGAGAAAATACCTCACAAAAGTCACAGAGGAACTTTACACAACCACACAATCACGCGCACAGAAAAAAGATGTTCGCGACGATTTCGACGACGTCGAGAGGAAGAACATCTTTTAGGAACCTTTTTGTCGCGAGAACTTCTTTACTTTCTTTTTCTTTTTCTTCGACGACGAAGAGGACGACGGTTTTAGAAACAGAAGAGAAAGATGAGAAGGTTTTCCCCTACTTGAGATTCGTGCGGGAAAATGGTCTCGCCTTTCCATCATCATCATCATCATCATCATCCAAAGTTGGTGGTGATAATGGTGTCTCTGGTGATGATGGTATCTCTGATGGTGGCAATACTAATGATGTTTTAATTTCGAGACTGGTGAAAACCTTGGACGCGTTGAAGTACGCGTTGATATCTCCGGAAACGAAAGTTGGGATGTTTCCTCTGATGATGCCGATAGGTATCTCTCCAGACGACGGGAACGCGATTGGGTTTCTCTTGGAACCTTCATTTTTAGCGGCAAAAGAAAATATTCATATCGGCGCAATCGTGAAAGCGCGAGCGAATCAGCGACAGATTGAGTTCGTCGCGAAAGATGCGACGACATTTATACGACGCGCGTTATTGGAAGAAGAGGTGAACGCGCTGAAGAGAGGAGGTTTGATGCCGGTGAGAGATTCGATTTTACGGTCGAGTTCTTCGTCGAGCGGTTTATCGTCGTCGAACGCGGAACACGCGGAGCACGATCGAGAGACGTTGGCGAGATTGGCGGCGAGTAAGCACATGTTAAACGCGTACACGACGCAAAACATTGGGTCTTTTCCGGACGTGATTGAGAGTTTGATCTCTAGACACGAATTTGTGAAAAAAGATGAAACGAGCGCGTTGGTCGCGTGCGAGTTTTACATCAACAGAGAAGAGTTTACGAATAAATGGGCGAGACCGTACGCGATTAACGCGAGGACTTTGAAACGATATGAGAACAGGGAAAGTGAAGCGAGGGATGCGGCGAGGATAGCTTTGAGCGTGGCGCCGTGGTTTACCCTTGGTGGCGGGTACGGCGAGAGTGGCGTTAGCGGTAGTACAACGAGTAGAAATAGTAGCAGCATCGGCAACGGCGGCAGCGGAGATGAAGACGCGATACTCCCGCCGTTAACTGGTGCGACTTTAGAGGATATGAAAAAGTTAGTAAACATGGAGAATATGGACGCGAAGTCCGCAAAGAACATGTTAGAAGGCGTAGGAACTGAAATAGCGAAAGAACACGAGAAAAACGTGCCGGAGATGAGCGAGGAGGCGAAAGCGCTGAAGAGATGTTTTGATGTTCTCGATTACGCGAGTTGGGGCAACGAGGAAGGGTACGAAAGTTGGGACAACATTCGAGAAGAGTTGAGCGAATCCTACGAGAAAGCTGGGATGAAACGGTTCGCCGAGATTGTGAAACCAAGTGGGGGGGTAATGAATTGATATTGGCAAAAATTAGATTGTAAAGTCAGATTGCTTTGTTTGTGCGGGCGCGCGCGCGTGCGTTTTGTTTTTTGTACATTTCTAAACTCTGTGATGTTTGACTAATCTTAAGGTAGCTCTTTTTACTGTTGTTGTTTCAACAACTCTTCGATGTCTCGCGCGGTCAATTTACTCGCCTCTTTACTGTCCACGGGTAAAACTGTTCCTTCACTGCGGCGATTCTCGATGACTTTCATGACGTTCTTTTCAATCGAATCTTTTAATACGAACCGATGTATTATGGTTGACTTCGTTTGTCCGATTCTGTCAATTCTTTTAATCGCTTGCGACTCGGCGGAAATATCGAGCGACGGCTCGAGCAAAATCACGTGGTTGGCGCACGTCAAATTGAGTCCCGCTCCAGCTCTTTTCAACGGCAACAGCAAACAACTAACTGGGTGCGAGTCGCTGTCGACAAATTCCTTGACACAAACCGCAAATCTACTCCCGGCACGTTTCGTTTTGAGTGACGAACTCGCAGCGGATGTCGGAACGATGGAATTCACGCCGTTCATTTTCAGCGCGTGGTCAACAATCATCAAAACATCTTCCCATTCGCTGAAGATTAAAACCTTCAAGTTCGTATCAAACTTCGACAGATGTTTCACGCGACGAACCACCGCATCGATTTTCGTACCCCACGCGCCTTCAATTTTGATACCGCTTTCATCTCTCGCGTGCGTTTCCGGCGCTCCTAAAGTTTCGAGCATTTTCGAAACGTCCGCGCCGAATCGCGAAAGGTGTAAACTCTCTTCCGCTTTCTTCCGCAATCTCTCTTCTCGCTTCTTTTGCGCCTCTTCGACGTTATCGCGAACGTCCTTATCCTGCGACTTCCACGTGACGTATGAAATTTCTTTGGTCGCGCACTCTTGGCGGCAGGTTGGACATTTCCCGCGCTTGTTGTCGTTGTTATTATTGTGTCGCTCCGGGAGCGGCGATAACGAGTGTAAGAACTGTTTCTTCTTTGAAACCATATTGGATGGTCGCCCGTAATACGCAAACGAACATTTGACGCATAATTCGTGACCGCACGGTAAGATTGCAAGTTCAGCGCCGTGTAAATTAATATCTTCGTCCTCTTCGTCCTCGTCCTCGTCGTCGTCATCTCCAGCTTTCATTTTTCTCAGCGCGCTCTTGGGAATGACGGCATTCTTCGATTTCGTCTCGTCGAACGTCTCTAAACACAACGGGCAATCAAATTTCTTACGCTCGTTTTTGTTCTTCTGTTTCAGCGTTTGCAAATATCGCAGTTGACCGAACGTTTGTTTCATTTCAAATTCGTGCGTGACTTTCTCGTCGCCGTGTTGTTTGAGCAAGGTGGGTACCTCGACTGGATACACGATCGACGCGCGCAAATACTCCGGCAATTGGTCTTGTCCGTCAATTCGAACCATTTCGTTGGGCGTGCGTAATCGAATACGCGTCGTTGACATGCTCAACTCATCGAGTGCGTACATCTTTTCGCGTTGGTAGTGCATCAGCGCGCGTATTTTCGTGAACTCTTTACGAATCTCTTCGATGACTTCGATGTGCGTTTTCGCGTAGGATTGCACTTCGAGTGCTCCTTTGACTTCGCTTTTCAGCGCTTTCAAAGTTTTTTCCGCGCACGACGGCGCAGTAACGTCGTAATAAATGCGCCTGTCCTCATCTTTGACGTTTCTCGTGGACGATTTTACTTTCGCTTTACCGTTTCTCGTCGCATCTCTACCGACACCAAACAAAACGCTTTGTAATTTATTGAAATTTGCATCGCATTTACACACCGCGCATTTCACGCCAACGACCGCGAATTCCATGCCTTTTCTGCACACCGAGCACGAGGCAAATTCAACCACGTCTTGTCTATCCGCGGCTTCTACGATTTTCGTTACTCGATCAGCATCCGCGACGGCTTCGTTGCGACACTCGAATAGGCGATCTATGTCTCTTTGCATGACCATTTTCAGAGCCGCGCCGGTGTTCCAATCTGCTTTGCTACTTTGCCAACGGTTATCAAACTGCTCGAGCAGTTTGCCTACGAAAGCGTCGGTCGTATACGACAAGGCTTCCATCCACCAAAATTCATTTCGACCGAGACTTTTCATTTTCTTGTCGATAATTTTCCGCGACTTTTCGAAATCGTTCGCGGCGATGGATATGTTTCCCCCAACTCGCTCGGCTAAATACGAAATCTTTTCCGTTTCGGCGTCGCTGAGTAATTTCTCATCTCTAAGCGTTCTAGGTATTCGAATGTCTTTGTTTTTATCCACCACTTGCAAAGCTTCGGCTAAATTGTGCAAAGCGTGTAATCTTTGGAAACTATCGAGACGAACGCCGTTGATGTTTGCGTTTGCATCGAGGCGTAAAACTTCGCGATAACATTCAATGACACTCGCGAGATCGTTTTGCGTCCATTTTAATCCAGCGATGGCGTTGATTGAAAACGCGACGAGTCTTTGCGCTTCCTCTGCTTCAAGTCGCGCTTTGTCGACCAACCTGTCGTGGATTTCTTCCATGGAAAGAACTTTGCTCTTTTGTTTCTCCTCGGCTTTTTTTGATTGATCGCCGTCGACCACAAGTTCCGCCGCGATATTTTTCAGACGCCTCCACTTACTGATGCCGTACGAACCAACCTGCGGGTGATCGCAAGCTTGCCTCAATCTCAGCAGAGGCAGCACGATAGAAGTCACGTCTTGCCTCGATAACTCTATGTCATCGTTGTTATTAGTAGCATTTCTCGATCGCTTCACTCGATCGTAAGTGTTTCGCGCTTCCGCGGCGCAGTTTTTGTGCTGCTTTTCGTAGAAATGTTTTTCGATGGGCGAAAACTCTAATTCGGTGACGCACTCATTTTGCGGCGGTAAATCGAGTTCGTCTATAACGTCCTCTCTAGCGTTGCGCCACATTATTGGTTTTAGGCTCTCGGTGAGCACAAACTCGCCGTATCCCGCGTACCCTGTTTTCATAGCCGCGCTGATTATTTTCTGCCACCAATTATGCGATGTTGTAAAGTTCATCTCGTGGCCGAATGGACGCGCCCTTAAGAATTTGAACAATCCGAACGCGTCGTCCATGTGCGACTTTTCAGATGATAGCGGCGTCCCAGTCACGCACCAACGATTCACCGCGGGAATTCTCTCCATCATCTGCGACGGCGCCGAGGCGCCTCCGCCCACCATCTGTGCTTCGTCCATAATAACGCGCCACCACGTTATCTTTGTCAAAGGCGGGGGAATGTGAGGGTATCTTCGAGTTGCATTCCTTCGAGCGCGCAGTGCGCCATCGTTCACATCCGCGTTTGTCGCGTAATCTAGATTGATTTCAGCTCGCAACACATCGTACGTAGTGATAACAATATCGCATTCGGCTAGCTTATGCGAGGTAATGACTTCCTTCGCGTGTACGGCTCTGGATCCCAAGCTCGCGGTTTGCGGCTGTCCTTCGTATACCAAAATATCAAACTTATTGTCTTTATTGTCGGTCTTTCCATCGTCGTCGTTTCTACGGACGTGCTTTAAAACCTCGTCTCGCCATTGTTGCAAAATCGTCGACGGAACGACGATGAGCGTCGTTTTTGAAATGCCCGGGATTTTCTCCCCCGCTTTCGCGGCGTGGCAATGCGGACATATGAAGTCCGGCGCCTCTGTGCAGTTTTGCTTAATGCCGACGCAATACGCGTGCGACCATTTGTGACAAACTTCGCACGATACCCAAAGACCTTTATACTCTGGATCGTCTTCCATTGCACCGCAGACGCATCGCACTTGCTGCATTTCTTCGTTTTCTTCTTCTTTTTCCTCTTTTTCTAGCTTTGTCGTGAAGCCCATACCGTCTCGATTCGTAATCACTTTGTCTTCTTCTTCTTTTCCTTCCTCCTTTTCCTCCTCCTTCTCCTCATCTTTCTCGTCTTTTGGTTTCTTGTGCGCCAAACACAACATCAAAAGTTCGACAGTTTTACCTAATCCCATTTCTTCCGCTAACACGCCTCCGCGAACGCCGTCGTCTTCCATTGCCATCGACTTCGACACATTTTCCATCCACAAGTTTATTTCCTCGTGTTTCTTTTTCACCACATTTGCCTCTATTAACGTCATTTTTGCCGTCGTCGTCGTCGTCGTCTTAAACATCTCGCGCAACGCGCTCAACTGTTCCTCTCTTTTAAACGTCACCAACTTCTCAACATCCGCGTGTTGAGTTTTCCCATTCTCCCACCCAACTGGCGCGTTCGGCGCTCTCTCTCTCCCCATCATCCAACCCACCGCTCTCTTCTGATACGGTCGTAAAGTCGGTCGCAACAGGTGCGAAAGGTTTCCTAAAAATTCCGGAGCGTCCGCGTTGTTTGGCTTGCACGCTTTCAACATTCGATTTATGTTTATATTTTTCGCTTTGAAATAACACGACGAAGAAGAAGCGACGACGTTATTATTATACTCGTTGTTCTTATTATCTTCCTCCTCCGCTTCTTCTTTGTCTTCTTCTTCTTCTTCTTCTTCTTCATCATCTTCAACAAACATTTCTTCCTCCTGTTGGTCGTCGTCATCAAAATCAACATTTCCTCTGCTGCTCAACATTTTCCTCATCATCATCCCTCCTCTTCTCTCTTCGTCTCTTTGCACGACCATAGGTTCCGGCGGGTCTTCTTTCGTTCTCTTTCGAGGAATATTTTTCTTCCTCTTCTTCATCTTGTTCTTCTCAGACGTCGTCATAATCGATGCGAGACATGCGTGTTTTTTTTAACGTTCGCCTTATGTAAATTTTTGAGGAAACAAACAACTTTTTCCACAAAAACAACAACACAACGAGAAGAAGAAGAAGACAAAGAAGATATTTTAACTGTATTAGTAGTATATTAAAGTGCGATCGATGATGATGTCAATGTCAATGTCAATGTCAATGTCACCGCAACAAACAACAGAAACAACAGAAACAACAACGAAATGCTTCAATTTATCGCCACCACCGCGTAGAAAAGGCGCGTTTTTATTCACCAACACGTTCACGAAAGAAACGAGAGAGATTATGCAAAATTATGCGACCGCGGTGTGTCACGTGTGTTTAGTCGACAGAACATCGTCTGAATCCTGCGCTTTAACCATCAACGAGAACTGCGACCCGTCGGTGAGGACGGATTTGATGCGCGCTTTTGAGGAGATTGAGTTTAACGCCACGTGCATGAAGAGGTCAATATCAGTTCCAGTTTTGAGTGGCGGAGTCGCGTTCGGGACGTGGCAAGGGATGTATATTTGCCAATTTAAAAGCGACGCGAACGAAGACGAGTCAAAAGTCGGCGTGAAAGTGACGGTGAAAGCGAGCGAGTTTGAGAAAACGAAAAGAGGTGAGTTTGTGGCGCCGAAAAGAGGGTGTCACGATGCGACGGAGCGTATTCAGAACTGCGTGGATATTACGGACGTGAAGGCGGGCTTGCTCAACGTGTTGATTAAACACACGAGCGCTTCGTTGACGGTGAACGACGCGAGGAGAGCGGAGGAGTTGGAAAAAGGATTGAACGAGTTAATTCCGGAATCTTGGAACGATTCGTTTTTGGAACACACAATGGAAGGTCCGGACGATTGTCCCGCGCACATCAAGGCGACGATTTTAGGGGAGACGATGAACGTACCAATTCGAGACGGGAAATTGGCGTTATCGGAGAATGAACAAATTTTACTCTGCGAACATCGAAACGTAGGAGGCTACGGCGGCGGGTTTAGACGTGAGTTCATCGCGAGCGTGAACGAGGCAAAAGCGCAAGAGGTTTTGAAATTTAAAAAAAAAACGACAAAGCAATCGGTAGTAAACGTTTCCGAAGCGGTTCGTGATTTCGTGACCAAGGCCGAGGATGAAACGATCGAGTTAGTGCACGTATTTTCTCCGAAAGGCGGGGTGTTTCTGAGCACCGCGGAAGACGCCGAAGCGTTCGTCGATCACGTGGATAGTAAAGTGGGTTCAAATGCAGCGTTGAAATCTTCCGTCGTCGGCGCTTCGGAAATGCTCGTCGTCGAGGATGGCGACGGACAAAAAATGTTCGCGGGAGAAGGCTGTTTGGAGTGTTTCGTCGTCAGCGGCGGCGACGAGGAGGAAGTCATCGAGGTCGTTTTCACCGCCCTTTGATGATGATGCCTCCTCAAAACAACACATTCAGAAGAGAGACTTTTTTTAATAAATAGTAGACATTATTGTGTGTACATGTAATAAAATAAATAGACAAGCATATGCGAGTTTGCCATCATCTCTCATCATCTTTGTTAGAAAACGATGAAGACCAAGAGTAGGAACAAAAACACATCATCATCATCATCGATCGAAGAATTCATCATCAGTTCGTGCCGTAATAATTCTTGTTCCTATTCACTTTCCAGTTCTTCGGTCTCGGCGCGAAATTCTTCGCGTTCGGCACGAACTGCGAGTGCTCTTCTTTCAACCTCACCTCCCAGTTTTTCTCGTTCCCGCAAATGTTCCCGTTCTCCGGTATCGAACACGGCGTCGTTTTCGCTTGGTTTTCAAACATCACGTCCACTGGTTTCTTCATGTGCCAGTGGCCTTTAGCGCCCCAACACTTGTCCGAAGATGGAACGTACGGTTCGTCCGGCGCGTGGATTCCATACGTCGGTGACATGATGATGTGTTAATAATACTGTTTTACTCACGTAATGTGATCAGCGCGATGTTTTTGTCTTGACTTTTTTTTTTGTTACTTGAAAAAAACAAGCGTTTCTCTCTTGTTTTCGCTTCTCTCTTTTTTTTCTCAAAACCTCTTTCTTCTCGAGCGTTTTGTTATCCACATTAAAAATTGAAAAGTTGGATGCATTCTTCTTCGGTTAGAACCGCAACGGGAGGGAGTTCGTCGACGGCGGTGGTGGCGAGAAGAAGAAGGAGAAGCACCACCTTGGCTTCTTCTTCTTCGTCTTTGTCTTCTTCTTCTTCTTCTTCTTCTATGAGAAGGAAGAGTGTTATCATCGCGAGAAAGATGATGACGATGAAGAATTTCTCGTCCATCTCTGCCGCCGCGAGACGAAGCGATGGATGCACGTTTCGAAACGCGACGACGACGATTCAGACGACGACGAGAAAAAGAAATCCGACGAAATTGTTCCGAATCTACTCGACGTCCATCCCGACGGAAGAAGAGAAACTCACAAACCCGACTTCATCGGAGTCCTCTTCTTCAGGAGCAAGAGGTGGTGGAGGCTACCCGTTCGCGGAAATCGAACAAAAATGGCAAAAGAATTGGCAAGAAAACAAAACCTTCCAAACGCCTTCGTTAAACTCTGGCTTAGACCAATCGAAACCGAAATTTTACGCGTTGGATATGTTCCCGTACCCATCTGGAGCTGGGTTACACGTTGGACACCCGGAAGGGTACACGGCCACGGATATTATGGCGAGATATAAACGGATGAAAGGGTACAACGTGTTGCACCCGATGGGATGGGACGCGTTTGGTTTACCCGCGGAGCAATACGCCATCGAAACTGGGACGCATCCGAAAGAGACGACGGCGAAGAACGTGAACAGATTTCGAGAGCAGCTGCAATCGTTAGGCTTTAGTTACGATTGGGATCGCGAGGTAGCCACGTGCGATTCTACGTATTATAAATGGACGCAGTGGATATTTATTCAGCTGATGAAGCAAGGCTTGGCGTATCAAGCGGAAGTTCCGGTGAATTGGTGCCCGGCGTTGGGAACGGTTTTAGCGAACGAGGAAGTCATCGATGGATTATCCGAACGAGGTAATCACCCAGTCATTCGTAAACCAATGAAACAGTGGATGTTAAAAATCACAAAGTTCGCCGATCGATTGTTGGAAGATTTGGACGATTTAGATTGGCCAGAGTCCATCAAGGAAATGCAACGCAACTGGATCGGGAGAAGCGAAGGCGCGCAGTTGAAATTTTCCGTCTCGGAAAATGATTCCTCGTTTTTGGAGGTGTATACGACGAGACCGGATACGCTGTACGGTGCGACATATTTAGTCGTCGCACCGGAGCATCCGATGTTGGACCAGCTGACGACTGCGGAAAATAAAGACGTCGTCCAAAAATACGTTAAAGATGCGGCGAACAAATCGGATTTGGAACGAACTGAATTACAAAAGACGAAAAGTGGTGTCTTTTTAGGCACGTACGCGACGCATCCGTTGACTGGGGAGAAGAACGTGCCCATTTGGGTCGCTGATTACGTCTTGGGGTCTTACGGTACCGGAAGTATCATGGCGGTCCCGGCGCACGATCAGCGAGATTTCGAGTTTGCAAAGACTTTTGATTTACCCATCGTACCAGTCGTTCAACCGAGCAAAGAGCACGATTTCGACAAAGAGGCGTACTCAGGAACCGGTAAAATGATGAACTCTCGCGAGTGTGATGGAATGGACATCACGCAGTGCGCGGATGTCATCATCAAAAAACTCGGCGACGACAACATGGGCGAAAGAAAAATCAACTACAAGTTGAGAGATTGGCTCTTCGCGAGGCAAAGATATTGGGGCGAACCGTTTCCAGTCGTGTACGACGACGAAAATCCGGACGTGGCCATTCCAATTTCCGAAAGCGATTTACCTTTGATATTGCCACAAACGGACAACTTTAAACCGTCCGGTTCAGGCGAAGGTCCGTTGGCGAACGTCACGGATTGGGTGAAAACGACCGTTCCCGGGCACCCGGAGAAATCGGCGACGAGAGAAACGAATACCATGCCGCAATGGGCTGGATCGTGTTGGTATTATTTACGATTTATTGATCCCACGAACGAAAACGCATTGATAGACAAATCTTTAGAAAAGTATTGGATGCCGGTGGATTTATACGTCGGCGGCGCCGAACACGCGGTGTTGCATTTGTTATACGCTCGATTTTGGCACAAAGTTCTGTACGACATCGGCGTCGTTTCGACGAAAGAACCGTTCCAGAAATTGGTCTCGCAAGGTATGATATTAGGTGAAGTCGAATACACCGCTTTCGTGGACGAGAAATCCGGCGAATACGTCTCTGCTGGATCAAAAGAAGCTCAAAACGCAATCGCGACGAAACTCGACGGTTCAAAAGTCACCAAAAAAGGCGACGGTTTCGTCTTGACGGAAAACCCGAAAATTAAAGTCAACTCGAGAGCGTTTAAAATGTCAAAATCGAGAGGGAACGTCGTCAATCCCGACGACGTGGTCTCTGAATACGGTGCAGACTCTTTGCGATTATACGAAATGTTCATGGGTCCTCTGACGGACGTGAAAGTGTGGCAAACCTCGGGCGTTTCTGGATGCTACCGTTTCTTAGCTCGAGCGTACCGATTGTTTGAGAACGAAAAAAGCGCGATTACGAACGAAAAAGCTACCGAAGAACAACTTCGCGACACGAATAAAATGATTGCTAAAGTCACCGAAGCGACGGAGACGCTCTCGTTTAACGTAGCCATCGCGGCGATGATGGAATTCACGAACGCGGCGACGAAATGGGAAACGAAACCGAGAGAGTGTTTGGAACCCTTCGCGTTGTGCTTGAGTCCGTACGCGCCGCACTTGAGCGAAGAGTTATACGCTCGATTAAACTCTTCTGAACAACTCCCATCCAACGCCTACGTCGCTTGGCCAAATGCCGACGCGCAATACTTGGTCGAGGATACCATCGAAATGGGCGTCCAAATCAACGGTAAAACCCGCGGATCGATTAAACTCGCCTTAGACGCTACCGAAGATATCGCCGTGCAATTGGCCAAGAGCGAACCGAGCGTGGAGAAGTTTCTGGACGGGAAAGAGATTAAAAAAGTCATCTACAAAGCCGGGAAGATTTTGAACATAGTCGTGCCAAAGTAAAGAAATCAATATATACCATACATAACTAGTATTACACAACCTAATAATTAGGCTCTAAACACACGGTAGTATCCTTCTTTGATGTATAATGTTTCATCTATTATTACGTTTGATGAAACTTGAGAAATTTGTCTGTCTTTTCTTCTTCAGAATTCTTCGAAAAAAAACAGTTAGTTACTCGATACTTACACTTACACTCTCGTTTACGTCGGCATGACGACAGCGGCGATGAGAGATGTTTTCTTTTCACCCTTTTTAATGATGATGAAAACTAAACAACCCAACAAAAGCCGGGGTAAAATCACTCTCGCTGTCGTTGTTTACGTCGAAGAGGAAACGAAGAAGAAGAAGAAGAAGAGAAACGTCGGGGTAAAATCTTCTTTCGCTTCTTCGTCTCGAGAAGTGGATAAAAGCGACGACTGTTTTGTCTCCTCCTCTGTGTCCTCCTCCGCAAAGAAGGAAACCTTGTCGTCTGAATCGTCAAAGTTATTATTATTAGAAAATGTCTCGATTGCAATCAAGGACAACATCGACGTCAAAGGATTGAAAACCGGGTGTGGGAACCCAGATTTTCTTCGTGATTTCTCCCCAAAAGCGAAGACTGAAAACGCGCCTTTAGTGGAACATTTATTAAGAGAAGGAGGACACGTGATAGGTAAAACGCACATGGACGAACTCGCGTGGTCGTTACAGGGAGAAAATTATCACTACGGAACACCGAGAAACGGAAGAGCTCTCGGGCGAATCCCGGGTGGAAGTTCGAGCGGGAGCGCGAGCGCGGTTTCGCAAAAGTTGGTGGATTTAGCGGTTGGGACGGATACGGCGGGATCCGTGCGCGTGCCGGCGTCGTTCTGCGGCGTTTACTCGATACGAATGACGCATAATTTCGACGAGAGGATGTGTCACGAAGGCATCGTCCCTCTGGCGAAATCGTTCGACGTGCCGGGTTTCTTCGCCAACGATTTAAAAATGTTACTCAGAGCGACGAAAGCGGTTTTGAAAGCGTTTCCCGATAATACTAATAATTCGGATGAGGAGGAAAGTTCTGATACTAACAGCGATGATGATAGAATCATCAAAGACGTAGTAAAATTCGTAAAACTTGAAGACGCGTACGCATTAGCGACGGATGAGGCGAGAGGAGCGATTGATACGTATTTAGAAAAAAACGGGATTGAATACGAAACCGTGAAATTAAAAGAAAACCAAAACATTCTAGAATGGTGGGACGATTTTCGGGTGCAACAAACCGACGACGTTTGGAAAGCGCACGGCGAATGGATCCGAAAAAGAAACCCAAAGTTTGGTCCGGGAGTACACGAACGATTCTACGGCGCAGAAGAAGTGAGCGAGGATACGAAAAACGTCGAAAGAGCGAGAGAGATGAACAGAAAACGCGCCGAAATTATTCGGAATGAAGTCTTTCGCCGGCGAAAGAGTAAAACCATTTGTATCGTTCCCGCGGCCGCGTGCGCGCCGCCGAAACTCAACGAAGACGCCTCAGTCGTCAACGACTTGCGCGTGAAAACGTTATCCCTGAGCTCTATATCTGGTCTCACTGGATTACCTGAAGTCGTCGTTCCGTGCGTCTCGAACAAAAACGAGTTACCAATCGGCGTCGGCTTTATCGGTTGGGAACGCAAATGCGACGTCGCTTTACTCCAAACGCTCCTCGAGAAGAGGTTGTGAATGAAGAAGGAAGGGTATGTATTAGTATCTTATTTGTATAATATTATAGTAGTAGTAGTAGTATTAGTATTATTTAATATCAAAGTACGTGTTATCTAAGTGATGAATTCTCGCGTACCCATCTTCTCCGCCCGAGGTAAAACTCTTCCCGTCCGGGCAAAACGCCAGAGCGTTGATGGGACCGAAATGCCCTCTAATCCCGCCAATTTCCTCCTCGAAAATCTTATGATAAATCTTCGAATCAAATTTCCCTGCTTTACTCGACGTCGTCGTGACTGCCATCGCATCTTGGCCACCACCTAATATGATGTGCTCTCGAATTGGCGAGATAATCGCCGCGTTCACCGGTCTATCCGCGACGTACGTCTTCAAAAGCTCTAAATTCTGCGCGTCGAAAATTTTCGCCGTTTTATCCAAGCTCGCCGTGATCGCGTGCGTTTTATCCGCAGACAACTCCAAGTGTTGAATCGGTTTCCCTTTGTGCGCGTCTCGAGCTTCGTGTAAAACCTTCCCCGTTTCCACGTCCCACACGCGTAAAACGCCGTCCTCCCCCGCGGTTAAAAACGTTTCGTTGAGCGCGCCCCACGCGACTCTATTTAACCTCCCGTTGACGATCCCGTCCCCGCTAATCGTTTTTAAAATCTTGCTCGTTTGCTCCTCTCTGTTCTTTGTAATCTCCACGATGTGTATCGCCGCGTTCACGCCCATAAACGGATCCGTGGTGATTAACATCTTCTCGTCGCCGATTGCAAACGACACCGCTCGTACCGGTTGGTCGAATTGAAACGTCTGGAAACACACTCCACTGCCGACGTCCCAGAGTTTACAACTCGTATCTGCGGATCCAGTGGCTAAAGTTTTCGAATCTCTGGTGATATCCGCGGTCCACACGGCGCCGTTGTGTCCAACGTACGTTCCGACTCTGTTCCCTGTATCTGCGTACCATAACGTCGGGTGGTGATCTTTCGCGCACGTGACGATTAAATCCCCGTCGGCGTTGTATTTAATAAACGTCAGAGGACGCTCGTGGCCTTTTAACAGGATAGGTCTCATTTACTAATAATTCTTCTTATAATAAGAGTACAGCGATAACAGTTGTAGAGGCTCTTCTCTCTCTGATGTGTGTAGTATAGAAAGCGGCGCAAAGGAGTCGTGTGTTCTTCTTCTTCTGAGACTTTCAGGTCTTTTTCTTTCTTTTTTTTGGTGAAAAAACAAGCAAAAAAACAGAGAAAAAGTAAAAAAAGCAGACAGAGAAAAACAAAAGGGTGAAAAAATCGATTCTCATCAAAAAAGTGTCAAGAATTACGACGACGAGTCTTTTTGGTGTCTGTGTTGTGCGATGGTTTTATTCTTTTATTTACGACTCGTCGTAGTAATGAGCTCTGTTGGCTATGTGATCGTATTATATAGTGTGTGTTTATAGTAGTATCTAAATCTATTGTTACTATAGCAGTAGTATCTCGAAATACAGTCGTCGTTTCAGTCGGTATTGTTTTTTTCTTCGCACTCGTACTCTTCCTCGAAATCGTCGAACGCGCGAGAGAGGAGTTTACCTTTACCGCCTCTCTTCTCGGCGATGCGATCGAACGCGTCTTCGAGTTTGCGCCGAGTCGGAACTGGTTTCTTTTTATTACTAGTATTGTTCTGCGGGGCCCCCGACGCGGCGGCGTTGAAGTACACCTCGTCTTCGCTCTCGTCTTCTAAATCGTCGTTTTCTAAATCGTCGTTTTCTAAATCGTCGTCTCCTTCTCTTTCTCTTTCTCCTCCTCGTCCTCGTACTCCTAATCGAGCGGAAGTTCTTCTCTTCCTTCGTAAAGGTTTCATCGGCGTCGGCGGCGGGTGTTTCGGTGGCGCCATGTTCGGCGTCGGCGACGACGGCGCCGCGTCCATGTTGATGGTGTTATTGTTATTGTTGTTACTATTATTATTATTATTATTATTATTGCTCGTCGTTCTCCTCGCCGTCGTCGTCGTCGTCGATGTTGTTTTCGCGCTTCCTCTTTCTCCTCCTCCTCCTCTGCGCTGTTTTCGTCCTGATGATGTCTTTTCGTCCTCCTCGAAATTCATTGTTGTTGTTGTAGTTCGTTGCTTTTGTTTTTTCTCGTCGATTATTTTCGTCCGGAGGAGATTCGAGGACGATGAAGGAGGAGAACGCGCGGTGAGTTCGTTTTTATTCGACTTTCCTTTATTCTCGCTTAAAGTTCTTCCGCGCATTAATAATTCTTCTCTCTGCTAAAAATATCTGTATCTCAATTGAGAGATAATTCGCGCAATCAGTCAACGCTTTCTGCGCAATTTTTAGACTCTACTTTAATTCTCTCTCTTTTCTCTCTCTCTCTCTCTTAGTATTAAAGAGAACGGTCTCTCTTTGTACACTGCGCTTTACTGCTACTCTTTTAATCGTCGTTTTTGCTGAGTAGTAGTAAAAAAAGGTTTCACCCGCGCGACTTTTAAGAGAGTATAACAAGAGAAAGCAATTAATGTGAATTGTGGTGTACGAGAGGATGATGAATTCACTTAATGTGTGAGAGAAAAGAGGAAAAAGTGCGACCTGTTTTGGCGGAAAACTCACTTTCCTCTTTTTTTGCATGCTTTTTTTTTCTCCTCTGTCTGAGTTCAAAATCAGACTAAAATCGAAATCATTTCAAGAGCAAAACAAGACCAAAAAAAAAAGCAACAAACACCACAAAAACATTTTAAACACACACTCTCTGTCTCTTCTCTAT
>ERZ651776.2979-NODE-2979-length-17559-cov-3.319757_pt1 | contig 17559 bp, 16 predicted proteins | sample MGYA00514761_ERZ651776 | MGnify/ENA metagenome assembly ERZ651776 | reverse complement strand
TGCGCGGGGCAGTTACCGGCGGGCGCGGTTCGGCGTCGACTGGATCAACTGGCTGCTGCGCAGATACGGCACCGGGCATTGGTGCCTGACCGTCGATGTCGATGAATTCCTGGTCTATCCGTTCTGCGATACGCGACCGCTCAGGGCGCTGACCGATTGGCTGGATAACTGCGAGATCCGCAGCTTTGGTGCGATGCTACTGGATGTTTACCCCAAGGGGAGGCTGGAGGATGAACCCTATCAGGCTGGTCAAAACCCGATGGAGATCGCCGCGTGGTTCGACAGCGGCAACTACGCGATTTCGCGTAATGAAAAATACGGCAACCTCTGGATACAGGGCGGGCCGCGTGCGCGGGTGTTCTTTAAACATAAGCCTGCCAAGGCACCTGCGCTCAATAAGGTGCCTTTGGTTAAATGGGACCGTCGCTATGCCTATGTTAGTTCGACCCATACGCTTCTACCGCGCGGGCTGAATCGGGTTTATGACGAATGGGGTGGAGAGAAAGCCTCGGGCGTTTTGCTGCATGCTAAATTCCTTGATACCTTCGGGGCCAAGGCCGCAGAAGAGCTTGAGCGTGGCCAGCACTACGCCAAGTCCATCGAATACAAGACCTATGCCAACAACCCTGACCAGAACCCGCAGCTTTGGGGTAAGTGGTCCGAGAAATATATCAACTGGCGCCAGCTCGAGATTCTGGGCCTGATGTCCAAGGGCAACTGGGCATGAGCGTCGGACTGGTCATGCTGGTCCATACCGCCCTAGACCGCGCCGAACAGGTGGCACGGCATTGGGCTGCGGCGGGCTGTCCGGTGGTGATCCACGTCGACAACTCCGTCCCGGAAAAGACCCATGACGATTTTGTGCAGGCGCTGTCTGATGTCCCTCATCTGATGTTCAGCAAGCGCTATCGCTGCGAATGGGGAACGTGGGGGCTGGTTGCCGCGTCTCAGACCGCGTCCGAGATGATGTTGGACAGCTTTGCAGACGTGCGCCATGTCTATTTGGCGTCTGGTTCATGCCTGCCACTGCGTCCGGTGAAAGAGCTGATCGATTATCTTGCCGCCCGTCCGCGTACCGACTTCATCGAAAGCGCGACAACAGCAGATGTCCCTTGGACGGTTGGGGGGCTGGATGTCGAACGTTTTACCATGCGTTTCCCCTTTTCGTGGAAGCGACACCGGTATCTGTTCGACAAGGCGGTAGCTGTTCAACGCTTCGTCGGGCTCAAGCGGCGCATCCCCAAGGGCCTTGTGCCGCATATGGGGTCGCAATGGTGGTGTCTGACGCGGCAAACCCTGTCGGCGATCCTGCAAGATCCGAAACGCGCCGCATACGATGCCTATTTCCGCCATGTCTGGATACCGGATGAAAGCTATTTCCAGACGCTTGTGCGCCTGTATTCGCAAAGCATCGAAAGCCGGTCTTTGACGCTGTCAAAGTTCGACTATCAGGGCAAACCGCACATCTTCTACGATGATCACCTGCAACTGCTTCGGCGGTCTGACTGTTTCGTGGCGCGCAAGATCTGGCCGCATGCCAACCGCCTGTATGACAACTTCCTGAACGAGGAAAATCCACTGAAAGGTGCCGAGCCGAACCCCGGCAAGATTGACCGCATCTTTTCCAAAGCGGTTGAGCGGCGGACGCGCGGGCGTGCGGGCCTGTTCATGCAAAGCCGCCTGCCAAGACCCGGCCATGAGAACGGGTTTACCTCTGCGCCCTACTCCGTTTTCGAAGGGTTTGCGGATCTCTTCGAGGACTTTGAACCTTGGCTGGCGCGGATGACAGGGACGCGGGTCCACGGGCATTTGTATGCCAAGGACCGCGTCGAATTCGAAGGCCGCCAATCCACGTTCAGCGGTGCATTGTGCGACAACGCGAAACTGCGTGACCACCACGCACAATTGTTCCTTGTGAACTTGATCTGGAACACCCGTGGTGAGCGTCAGTGTTTTCAGTTCGGTCCCACGGACAGCCAGTTTGTCAGTTGGGACATGGCCAAAGACCCGAACGCGCAGATTTCGGTGATCTCCGGGGCCTGGGCGATTCCGCTGTTCCTGTCGAACCGCAATTTTTCGGATATTCGGGCGGATGCGGCTGAATTGCAGCGGATCGAAAGCGAACACCTAAACGCGCTACGCTCGCCCTGGGCGAAGGCGCGGATCAGGATTTGGACTTTGGCGGATTTCATTGAAACGCCGATGGAAGCGTTGCAAGCGGTTCTGGATGAGATGGGTGCCAAGAACCTGCGCCGCGTCACTGAGGCGCCGAAGATGGCCGATTTGACAGGGTTTGGGCAGTTTTTGCAAAACCTGAAAAACCAGGGGATGCACCCTTATTTGATGGGTGATTTCCCGACTGAGTCCGAACCTGTCGCTGACCGCCCAACGCGCCGCAAGCCCTATTTGGTGCGGTAATTGATGGGTAATTTTGACTATTTCGTCGTGTTCGCAGAGATGCGCACAGGGTCAAATTTTCTGGAAACCAATATCAACGCCATTGACGGGCTGACCTGCCACGGAGAGATATATAACCCGATTTTTGTCGGCTATCCGAAGCCCTCAGAAACCTTGGGTGTGACACTGGACGCCCGCGACGCGAATCCGTTTGTCCTGTTGGAGCGGATCAAGTCGGCGCATGGGTTGAATGGCTTTCGCTACTTCAACGATCATGATCCGCGGGTGTTTGATGCCATAATGGCCGATCCGCGCTGTGCCAAAATCATCCTGACCCGAAACCCGCTCGACAGCTATGTCAGTTGGAAGATTGCCGTTTCGACAGGTCAATGGAAGCTTACCAACGTAAAGCGTCATCGCGAGGATACCGTTCTATTCAACGCCTCGGAATTTGGCGATCATGTCGATAGGCTGCAAACGTTCCAGATGAAGTTGCTGAACACGTTACAAAAATCCGGTCAAGCGGCATTTCACGTGGACTATGACGACCTGCAAGACGTCGACGTATTGAACGGATTGGCGGCCTATCTGGGTGCAGAGGGGCGGCTTGATACCTTGGACACTTCGTTAAAGCGGCAGAACCCCAAACCGCTGTCAGAGAAGGTTGAGAACTTCGACGAGATGGAAGGCGCCATAGCGCGGCTGGATCGGTTCAACCTGCATCGAACGCCAAGCTTCGAACCCCGCCGCGGGCCCGCATTGCCGAGCTATATTGCCTCGCCGACAACGCCCTTGATGTTTCTTCCGATCAAATCCGGCCCCGTTGAAGCGGTGAAAACCTGGCTGGCAGAGTTGGATGGCGTCGAGGTTGATGCGCTGCTGACACGGTTCACGCACAAGTCCTTGCGCCAGTGGAACCAAAAACCGGGGCATCGATCGTTTACGGTGCTACGCCATCCCGTCGCACGGGCTCATGCGGTCTATTGTGACAAGATACTATCTACGGAAAAGGGCAGCTTTACCGCGATCCGCAATGTCCTACGGAGGCAGTTCAAGTTGCAAATTCCCGACCGTTTTCCGGATGCGACCTATGGGGTCGACAGCCACCGGTCGGCGTTTCTGGGGTTCTTGCAGTTTCTTAGGTCAAACCTGGCGGGGCAAACCGCACATCGCGTGGATCCGCATTGGGCGTCCCAAGCGGAGGTGCTGCGCGGCTTTGCGGGTTTCGCATCGCCGGACCTGATCCTGCGCGAAGACGGGTTGGGCGATAGTTTGGCAATTTTGGCAGGGCAGGTTCACAAAACCACAATGCCAAGGCTCGCTGACGTGACAGACCCGCACGCCGCACTTTTGGCTCAGATTTATGATGTAAAGATCGAGGCAGCGGTGAGTGACGTGTACGGGCACGACTACATCACTTTCGGGTTTGCACCCTACACCTAGGCCGCTTGGGCCGCGCCTTCTTCTGTCAGGATTGTGTAAATTGTGGAGATGTCTTCGTTTGCCCGCAACTTCGTGCAAATACCGTCGTCGCGCAGGGTTCGCGAAATCAACGCAAGCGCCTTAAGGTGGCTTACGCCTGCATCTTCCGGGGCGAACAGTGCAAAGACAAGATCCACCGGCTGGCGATCCACGGAGTCAAAATCGAGTGGCTTTTTCACCCGCAAGAACACGCCGCAAACCGATTTCAGCCCAGGTAGCCGCGCATGGGGCAGCGCGACGCCATGGCCCACACCTGTGGGGCCAAGGCCTTCGCGTTCGAGAAGTGCCTCAACGACATCTGTTTGATTTAGACCGAAACAGGTTTCAGCCATGTCGCCGATGTCGTGGAACAAACGCTTTTTACTGCTTGCCGCAGCAATCACCTTGATGCCCGAAGTCGGAAGAATGTCATGTATTGGCATTTTAAGATTCTCGTCGGGTTTTACCCGATCTAGCCTGTGTTACGCGGGTCGATCCAACCGATGTTTCCGTCTTCACGGCGGTAGACGACGTTTACTCCGCTATGTCTTTCATTCCGGAAAACCAAGACTGGCGCGTTGGCCAGTTCCATTTGCATGACCGCTTCACCGACAGAGATTTCAGGAATTTTGGTTTCCATCTCCGCGACGATCATGGGGCTGAGGCCTTCCGGCTCTTGCTCATCCGACTCACTGTTTGAGGCGAGGATATACGAGCCTGCATCGGAAAGTTCAACGGGTTGCGGGCGGTCCTTATGGTGGTCCTTCAAGCGGCGTTTGTACCGCCTGAGTTGTTTTTCCATCTTCTCTGCCGCGCTGTCAAAAGCTGCATAGATTTCAGTATCATGGCCCTTGGCCTGCGCAGTTAGGCCAGTAGAGAGATGGACCACGGTTTCGCAAACATATTCATGTCCGCTTTTGGAAAAGATGACATTCGCGTCCGTCGGGCGGCCCGAATACTTACCGAACACCTCGCCTAACTCGGTCTGCACGTGTGTTTGCAGGGCCTCGCCAATATCGATTTGCTTTCCTGTGATCTGATAGCGCATCTCGTCTCCTTTTTGAGCGTTACAGTCAATTCGGGCGTCAGAACGATTAAGGTTCCGTTAAGTTACGCGGGAATTGTCGGGAATGATGGCAAAGCAGGGGATGAATGGGTCCTGCGCCTAAAAGACGAAGACCCGATTACGCTGGTTACCTGTTTTGTCATCTCCCCCAGTTGGCGACGAAACGGGGCGGCTGTCAATGAAATCCGTACTACGTTCACGGAACGCGGAACGAATTGCCCAGATAAACGCGGCGCACGTTTTCGTCCTGAACGACCTCATCGGTGGTACCGGACATCAGGATCTTGCCGTCGTGCAAAATGTAGGCGCGGTCTACAATTTGCAGGGTTTCCTGCACGTTGTGATCGGTAATCAGCACGCCAATCCCGCGATTTTTCAAGTCTGCTGTCAATGTTCTAATTTCGCCTACGGCGATTGGGTCAACGCCGGCAAAGGGTTCATCCAGCAGGACGTATTTCGGGTCGGCGGCCAAGCAGCGGGCAATTTCCACGCGACGGCGCTCACCACCAGACAGGGCCATGGCAGGCGCGCGACGCAGGTGTTCAATTGAAAATTCAGATAGCAATTCTTCAAGACGCTCGCGCCGCCTCTTACGATCCGGTTCAGCGATCTCGAGGATCGAGAGGATGTTTTCTTCGACATTGAGTCCGCGAAAAATAGACATTTCTTGCGGCAGATAACCGATGCCAAGTTTGGCGCGGCGATACATCGGCAAGGCCGTTACATCGCGGCCATCAACGATCACCTGACCGGCCTCAGGCGTCACCAGTCCGGCGATGGAATAGAAACAGGTGGTCTTGCCGGACCCGTTCGGCCCCAAAAGCGCGACAACTTCGCCCCGCCCAAGTTCAAGGCTGACATCGCGGATGACCAGACGTTTGCGGTAGCTTTTGCGCAGGTTGACGACCTTTAGGCCGACGTCCCCGTCCGTCACGGTCAGTCCGTGATTGTTGGCGGGCATCAGTTTCCGCCTTGGTTGAAAATCGTACGCACGCGGCCTTCCATCTGGGCTGCACCTGTCGCCAGATTGACCCGCATGGTGTCGGCGGAAATGGCGCTTGCGCCTTGGGTCAGTAGAACGTCGCCTGTCAGGACCAAGGTACCTGCATCAAGGTTGTATTCAGCGGATTGGGCCTCAGCGGCCTCTGTCGCGGTGACAAAGGTGACGCCGCCGCTGGCAGATAGACGGTTAATGTCACCGGAGGCATCGTTGTAAACCACCTGGACGCGGCCAGCGTTCAAACGCAAGTCCCCCTGTCCAAGTACCACATTTCCCTGAAACACGGCCGTTCCAGTCGCTTGATCGATGGACAGGTTATCTGCGGTTATTTCGACGGCTGCCGTCGGGTCAGCCGACATCGCGCCGAGGTTGATGTTGGTCTGGGCGAATGCCGGTGCGGCGCCTAACAGGCTCGCGCAGAACAGGGCAGTTTTAAAAATTGACACGTTAAGAATCCTATTGCTGCGGGATGTATACCAGCCGAACGCCGTTTTGGAAAAGCATCACTTGTCCGTCGCCCCCTTCGGGGGTTTCGATAATCAATTGACCCGCTGTAAGCGACCCGAACGGGGCTTGCACCTCTAACGCGCCGTCAGAAATGATCCGTCCCGTCGCCATGTTCGCAGAGAGGCCTGCCGTTTCCATTTCATAGCCGTTCGAGGTTTCGATACGCGCAAGGCCCGTCAACCGGGCCGTACGTTCAGTCGAGTTGATCTCACCAGTGCCTGCGCGGATATCGATCCGGGTGCCGTCCGTTGACTCGATCAAGGCGGAAAGCGATTCAGCCGTCAGAATATCCCCGACAGGGCGGGCGGTACGCGCAGAGAGCGAGATGACGGAACCATCTGAAGCCACTCCAGACACCTGCGCACCTGACAAGCGCGGTTCGCGGGCGAGTTCTTCGAGTTCGGTGTAGGGAATTGTGGTTTCCTGCGTTGGCGCGCGGGCAAACAGGAACACGGTCGACATCAGCGCAAGCGCGGCCAAAGGCAGGGTAATTTTCAGAAAGCCGACGAGTTGCGAATGAAAGTTGTCGTCGCCCACCATTTAGATAATGCCGGCACGCAGGCAATCGTGGATATGGATGATGCCAACGACCTTGCGCGACCCGTCGGGGTCAACGACGAACAGACAGGTGATTTTGCGCGTTTGCATTACGTTAAGTGCCTCTTCGGCGAGGGCTGTTGTCCCGATCGTACCAGGCGATTTGGTCATCACCTCGCCTGCAGTCAGGTCCAACAATCCGGCCATTCTCCGACGCAAATCGCCGTCGGTCACGATGCCGGAAAGGTAACCGTTGTCGTCGAGCACGCCAACCACGCCGAAGCCCTTTTGGCTGATGGTCAGCAGGGTATCGCTCATAGGGGTGTGTTCGGACGCGAGCGGGAGCGCGACCCCCGAGTGCATCAGGTCGCCAACGCGGGACAGTTGTGCGCCGAGTTTGCCGCCGGGGTGGAAATCACGGAAGTTTTCAGCGCTGAACGCGCGATGTTCCATGATCGCCACGCACAGCGCATCACCAAGGGCGAGCGTCATTGTGGTTGAGGTCGTGGGCACAACGCCCGTTCCGCATGCCTCGGGTAGTTTCGGCATCAACAATACAATGTCGGATTGCGTCGCCAGAGAGCTTTCAGCGCGGCTGGTGATCGCGATCAGCGGGATGGCGAACCGCTGGGTATAGGCGATCAGGTTGGCCAGTTCGGGGGCCTCGCCGGAATTGGAAATCGCCAGCACGACGTCGCCGCGCGTGACCATGCCAAGATCCCCGTGCGAGGCTTCGGCGGGGTGTACGAAATGAGCAGGCGTGCCCGTGCTGGCCAATGTCGCTGCGATCTTGCGGGCAATGTGGCCGGACTTGCCGATACCGGAAATGATGATCCGGCCCTTGGCGTTCAGGATCAGATCAACCGCGTCAGCCAGCGTTTCGCCAAGACCGTCTGCCATTGTGTTCAAAGCGTCGGCCTCTGCGCGGATTACACGGCGGGCGGTGTCGGTGAATTTTGTGTTCTGTGTCATCAGTGAGAAAAGATGTCCTGTTCGGGCCAGCCGGCAAGATCAAGTTGCGCGCGCATCGGCAGGAAGTCAAAGCATGCGCGGGCCATTTCGATACGGCCTTCGCGTTTCAACCTGACGTTCAACGCATCGCGAAGCTGATGCAGATACAAAACGTCGGACGCGGCATAATCAAGCTGCGCCTTCGTTAGGTCATTGGCGCCCCAATCGCTTTGTTGTTGGAATTTGGAAATATCCACGCCAAGCATTTCTTGCAGCAGGTTTCGTAGCCCGTGGCGGTCCGTGTAGGTGCGCACAAGTTTGCTGGCGATTTTGGTGCAATAGACCGGCGCGGCGACTGTGCCGAATGCGTTGGCCATCGCGGCGATGTCAAACCGCCCGTAGTGGAACAGTTTTAGAACGGATTTGTCGGCTAGAACTTTACAGAGATTTGGGGCCGTAGTCTGCCCCGGTGACACCTGCACCAAGTGACAATTCCCGTCGCCACCGCTGAGTTGGATCAGGCAAAGACGATCGCGATGGGGATTAAGACCCATGGTTTCACAGTCGATTGCAACGACCGAACCAAGGTTAAGATCGTCAGGTAAATCTTTCTGATAAAGGTGGTTCGTCATCTGATCCCTCATATCACTAGGGAGGAATGGTGCCCAGAAGAGGCAGGCCAGTCAAATCCTATAGCGTATCAATAGCACTCAATTTTAACATTAACAAACTGATATTACGCAATAATATGGCTACCCATCTCTCTTTTACTCTCACTAAGTTTCAGCCGATACTGCTCCGAAAGGCGGATAAGAGGGTGAATAGGAGCTGACCCATTTAGAAGCACATGATGCGCGCTTAGAATAGATTGAACGCGCGGGGTCTTGCGAACTCTGCCCCTTGGAAGTTTGCTGACGGCGCCGGGCTATGGTTCATTAAACGAACGGATGGTGGCGCACAATGAATGCTCAGGATAACCATTTTTGGCAGACGCCAAGAAATGGGGCTTGGTCCTTATCCAGCAGTTTCACTGTAGGAGGCACGCGCAAAAGCGGGAAAAAATCCCGAGCAAAGGTTCGCAATGACTTAGTTGTCAGGCAGCCATTGGCTCCAAAACTCTGACGATATACGGACTTGGTTCTGCGGGCTGCGTTTACTTCGTGTTGACTCCGCAATAGATTGATCAAGTTCCTAATCAACACTGCCCTGATTCCCTTATGCTTCCCACATTATTCAGACACGCGCGACAGACAGCCCCGATGCCTGACACTGAACTTGCGGTCATAGGGGATGTGCATGGGCGTGCCGATCTTCTTTCGTTGGCCTTAATGCGAATAGAAGACGCCAAGATTATATGTGTTGGTGACTATATTGATCGTGGCCCAGACAGTGCTCTCGTTCTGGAAATGCTGATGCAGCGGCCGGATGTAATTTGTCTGGGTGGCAACCATGAAACAATGTTCCTGTCGTTTCTTGATGATCCCGAACGCCACGGACAGATTTGGCTGCGCCATGGTGGCACCGCGACGCTGGGCAGTTTTGGCGTGGAATATGATGAGCGAATCGATCATACGGAACTTCGCGATGAGATCGCCAATGTCATGGGGGCCTCGCTGATTGATTGGCTGCGCGCGCGGCCCAGCCTTTGGCAATCCGGAAATGTTGCGGTTGTGCACGCCGCCGCAAATCCGTCTCAGCCGATAGACAAACAGATTGAAGAGGACTTGCGATGGGGGCATCGCAATTTTACCCGTCGGCGTCGTCGCGATGATGTTTGGGTCGTGCATGGGCATACTCTGGTGCCGCAACCAAAGATGGCCGACGGCCGGATCGCGATTGATACCGGTGCCTATGCGACCGGGCGGCTGTGTGTCGCCCGTATTAGCGCGGCACAGGTCACCTTTGAGCAAGTCGAGATCGATGATTAGCCCGGTGTTCGGTGATTTCATCCTTTAGAGCAAAGTTGAGACATTTCTAGACTCGGCGACTCGCATCCCACGCAGGCAGTAAGGCTTCGATTGGTTCCAGATTGGCAACAATGGCGCCTCTGACGCGGCTTTTTGCTGAAATCCGACAACGACGTCAAACCTGGCATTTCCTGAAAAAGCGTCGATCGCGCCTGAAATATAAGCAAATGCAGGTGAAACAGCGCTTTGGCGATTGTTATCTTGAATTTGACTTAATTTACACGTTATATGAGACATATTACAGTAAATGAGTAATTAACTGCGCGCTTCAATTTGACCCTTGGATGGGGAAGCGGGGATTTCTAAAATTCTTCGTTTTGGTTTGGGGACTGACTTTATGAAAGACATAGTTGAATTGGAGTACGGATCAGAGGGCTTGTACCAAAGCAAGGTTATTGCTCGGCCGACCTCAATGGATGCGGCGCTTCTGGGTCAACCAAAAAGTTTCTATCGTGACAGCGGAAAGCGGGCGTTCGATATCGTTATGGCGACTGTTTTGGGCATTCTGTTGCTCCCCGTCATCTTTACCTTATGGGTTTTGGTGCGCTTGGATGGCGGCCATGGCTTCTATTCGCAAATCCGCGTTGGCAAGAACGGGCAGCTTTTCCGGTGTTGGAAATTGCGCACGATGCAAATGGATGCGGATGCCGCACTGCAACGCATGTGCGATGAGAACCCTGAAATCGCCAGCGAATGGTATGAAAACCAGAAACTCGAAAGAGACCCACGTATCACACGAATTGGTCGTATTCTTCGGGCCACGAGCATGGATGAATTGCCACAGATTTTGAATATTTTGTTGGGCCATATGAGCCTTGTTGGACCGCGCCCATTTATTGACAATCAGGCGGGTTTATACGATCGCGCTGGTGGCTTTTCATATTATACGGTCCGCCCTGGCATCACAGGCACATGGCAGGTGTTTGGCCGTGGTCACACCAGCTTTGTCGATCGGGTGAAATACGACACGCTGTATTGCCGCGATATCAGTATCTGGAAAGACTTGTTCCTGATGTACAAGACTTTGGGCGTGGTACTGCGCCGCACAGGCACCTAAATCGCGACATCGGTCATTCTGTCTCTGTCCATCATTCTAGAAAATCACGCGTCCTCATGTAAGGGCGCGCGATTCGTTTTAGGCTCTGGTTCTGGTCGCGACCTGTGCCTACAGCCCGCCGTTTCGCATTATCAGTGATGGCTGAGCAAGAATAACGGCAATAAAGCAGCAAAAACGGGTCTGGAAACGGTCTGTACATAGGTTTTATGTTAATAATTTCTGGAATTTGTGTATATTGATGCAACCGATTGTATTTGCCGTGCGACTTATTGAAGGCCAGCATAATGATTACGAAAAAGACCCTCTTCCAAACGACCGGTATTTTGGTAGCAGTCGCCTTTGCGCAATCAGCATCGGCAGTCACTGTAGAACCGACCCTTGATGAGCTTGTCGCTTCGCAAGACAGTCCGGTCGTCGATACCAAGCTCAGCTTTATGTGGTCGCCGACGGGTGGGTTCGTACCGACCGAAATCGTATCAGGTGAATCGGACGAGATTTTTATCGGAACTGCTGGCACTGATTTGCCGGGACAAGGGCTGCGCTGGCATCCTGACTATGGGCTGGTCGCACGTGGGTTCACCCCAGAGACAGATGGCGTAGCAACACCGATCACTTGGACCGAAACGGGCGGTGCGACACGTGTTGTTGTCTGGAACGCTGAAGATCTGCAGGCACTCGTTACCAAGATGGCGCCCACTGCCGGGCTGTCCGTGGCTAAAGTAGACGACGTATCGCCAAACGGAACGGTGTTGGGCCAAGTTCAGCAGAGCGAAGACGGCCCGCTGGAGACATTTACCTGGAACCCTCAGACATCTTTGAAAATCCTTGATCTTGGGCCGGACATCCAGGTGGTGTCGATGTCAGAAATGAATGATAGTGGCTATGTGATCGGCAAAGTCAGTGTAAACGACGGGCCTCCAGTCGCCGCAGTCATTCTCCCTGATGGCACAGTTCGTATCCTGTCGGGTCCGATAGATGCTCCTTACGATCCCCGAGGGTTGAATGAAAACGGTGAAGTCGTCGGCGTTGTCGGAACAGAGCCTGCGCAGGCAGTGATGTGGACATCGCAGGGCGCACCCGTTTCGCTGGCTGACCAACTGTCGTCTCCGATGCCGGACGGCTACATTCTGACCGGTGCGCATGATATCAACAACGTGGGTCAGATTGTAGCGACGGCTGTGACTCCTGAAGGGGCAACCGCCCTTATGACCTTGACCCCTGATCCTTATAGAGCGGGCATGTTTACGCCCCGCCGCATTGGCGAAATTGCCGGTCCGGGTGCCGCACAGCCGATCACGACGCTATCGGTTTCTGATGATGGAACGATTGTTGGTGATTGTGTATTTGGCGCGCTTGACTGCCCGACAAACCCGTTTGATTTTGCGTCGCTTGATCCGAGTATCACAAACTTGGTCAATTCGACCGGCTTTGGTCAGGATAGTTTTCTGCGGTTGTTTTCAAACTTTCCGAGAACCGGCGCGGCACGTCTTCCGACTGCGACCGCAGCCCTTGACCGGGCAGGTGCCGGTGGATCTACAGGAACTTCAAACCCATCTATTGCGAACGTGAACCCGAATTTTGGAACCCCAAGTTTCCCCACACTTGCCACGACGCCATCTGATACTGGTGCGGTGGTGACATCATCTGCGGTTCCACTTCCGGCAGCCGGATTTCTGTTGATGTTCGCTCTCGTGCTGTTGCGTGGGCCTGCGCGTGCGCTTAAAGTGCTGCGACGCGGTATGTCGGGACAGCGTCGCACGGCGTAGCTGCGCCCAGCCTAATAAGTTCGGCTCCTGTAAGCGTTTGAATTTCGCTTATGGAATGGCGCGCAACATTCATATACCAAGTCCGGATTGGCTCGGGGTAATGCTGCGCGATTATCATGGAAACCTGATCAAAGATTGGTCTGGCTAAGGGCACACCATTGCGCGACGGTCCGTGAAATCCGAAAATGGTTTCAGGCGCAACGCATGTGTTGCGAAGGCTCAACAACATCGTGCAAGTCGACATGCAAACAGACCCGCTGATTTGCACCTGACGTTGTGACGCGCGCAACGCCTGTACGTCGCGAATGCGGGTTTGTACGGATCCACCATAATCGGCCCTGACGACATACGGAGCGGCCTGCGATACCGCTCCCTGACGCAACTGTTCGTTCGCGTGGCTGACATTGGGAACTGCTAAAAAAGAAATAATGACCAGTGCTGCACTAGATAAGACTCTACGGACGGTGCGGAAAAGTTTTATAGATGCTGTCATCGTCGAACCCTCTTGGTTGAGGCCTTACGAATGACGGATGATTATGAACAAATTGTGTGGCGATCCGAGGTCATTCCTTGACCTTATCGCGGCAGGTATGTGGCAAACCAAATGGGCCTGTCGAAACGTTATTCGGGGATAAACCGAGGCAATGGTTGCAGCGCGAGCGCCATAAATTCCTGCAATCGGCGGTCGGCATCTGCCTCGGTTTCGTTGCGACCAATTTCAGTCACGAATCGCACCAGCGCACCATCTGTACGACCACGGGTCATGCCATCCCGCAGCACTGAAATTTTTGCGGCGAAATCATTGGTCATGCGTGCTCCCCGCTGTTCGAACCAGTAATAGACTAACTGCTGATCAAACTGTTTTTCAATAATCGCGCGATTGACCGTAAAATTTCCGTAAACGGTGTCGGGCAGGGCCACATCATATTTATTGAGTGAGAAAATTTCCCATCCACCCGAAGGCAGGCAAACTTCGGGCGAATGGATTCCTTGGCCGTCGGTTTGGCTGGCGTACCAAGCGGCAAAAAACTCTATGACGGGCTGATCGTCCGATTGATAGACGCTGTTGATGTAGTCGCTGGCTCCTAGAACGGTTTCAATCTCTGGATCCAGGGTGAATGTTGTACCTGTCCAGCCGTCAAGTTGTGCAGGGAATAATGCAAGCCGATCGCGCAGCGGGGCCGTGGATTGCGCGCGCGGCGCTAATATCAGCGCCAAGGCAAGTGCCGTAACCACCAGCGCGATAGCGAAACTGCGGCCAGGCCATTGCAGGCGACCCACGCGAGCGACTTGTGCACCAAGCCCGTTGAAATCAAAATCAATTACCTCTGCCAACGGCAGCGCATTTCTTGACGACCGCTGCAGGATAATGGCCGTTAGGAACAGAATGAAAATACAGGCCCCAAAGATCACCCAGCCTTCAAAAAAGTGCAGAAATCCTTCGGCTTGCCCGATACCATAGGAGTTGACCAGTACCCCAATGACGCCAATGCGAAACGAATTCATTACGACGGTCAGTGGTGCGGCGAAGGCAAACAGCACGACCTTATGCCAGTAGGGGCCACGATAAAGTATCGCGATCAGATAACTGAATGACAGGATAGGAAACAGGTATTGCAGCCCGGAACACGCTTCGGCGACCAGCAACTGATAGGTGCCAAGATCGATAATATTTCCATCCAAAAACACCGGAATGTCGGCCAGACGGATCACCATCACACCTAGTTCGGACGATACGCCCTGCAAAAAGGTCGTCATCTTCCAGTACAAATATTGTGGTAACGGCAACATAAAGATCAGGTGAAGAACAGGCAGTTGATGGCGGCGTCCTTCGGCCCAACCCATAAACAACAACACAATGCCGCCGACCCAGATGATAAGGGCATAGGTCACGACATCCGGAATGTTGGCAAAGTTACCTAGGATCGCAATCGCTGTGGCAAACACGATTACCGCAACGCCGGGCCAACGTTTCACTACCGATGGCGTGGCGAGGGGGGTCTTGTCGCGCAATTCGCGCAAGAACAAATAAAGGGAAATCAGAGGAATCAACGGCCCATGGCTGTATTCAGGTGTGATCCAGGCGCGCCCGAGTGAGACAAAGCCAATCCAGAAAAACGGCACGCTCAGGACAATTAGGCTAACCAGTGCAAACGTGCCCAGACCGATCCACGGACGATACTGAATCTGTTGTGTCGCAATCACCTGGCAAAATCCTTATAAAAAACGCGATCAAAGTAACACAGAGCCAATGCAAAGGGAACCGTGTCACATGCTAGAACAGGCCGCCCTGCCAGCTGCGCCCCAGACTGACGAACAATGCTTGTGCGGTTGCACTGTCGCTGCCATCTTCCCAACGGGTTGTGCTGCTTGCACCTACAGACAGCTGCCAATCACGCGTGAGCTGACGGTTAAGCTGCAAGCTGGAAGACAGTTCTGAATCGTCTGTATCAGTCGCAAGGTCACGCTGTTGTGCATAGGCGGCATCAAACGACAAAGATGTCAGCGATGTCAGCGCAAAGTCGGCACCTGCGGTTGCCGTCGTGTCAAGCACTACTCCGCCATCCACAGCATCTGTAACGGTCGAATTAAGCGCGAAGTCGAATTGAGACGTCGATGTCGGTTGCACCCTGTAGCTCAGCCGTCCAACGATCTCTGTGTCGAATTCATCCGATATTACGACTCCGGCATTGGCGCTAAAATTGCTTTGGGCCGTCGGTGTGGCGGTTAAACCACCCGTCAAAGAGATACGTTCAGACCCATCATCGGGAAAGGCAAAGCCCAACTGTGCCTGTAAAGACAGATTGTCAGAACGCACTGCGGTGACATCGACGTTGAATGTTGTCGTTGACGTCAAATCCGTCGAGTCAGTGTTCCCTTGGGCATAAAGAAGCCCCGTATCGATGCGGATGGTTGGTGCAATATCAAAACGGGCGTTTAGCAGGGCGTTGAAAGTCGAGCTGTCATCCAGTGTCGTGCTCACGATATCGCTGTAATTCAATACGTTACCAGAAACCGTCGCACCCCAACCAAAGACGCGGTCTTCGTCAAATTGCGCCGAAACGCGGTAGGATAGATTTTCGCGTGTTCCCGTACCTGTTAGATCGCCAAAATCATCTGAAATAGTAACTTCACCTGTTGAGTCTTCAACCAAGCTGGAGCCCGAAAGAAACGAGAGATCATCGCGGCTGTATGTCACTGCTGATGAAAACGAGGCGCGAGGAGTTTGGTATGCGTAGTTAAGACCCAAGTACGGCCCACCAAACGTAAATCCTTCGTCGCTGCTGGACACATCACCGAAGCTATAGCGCAGATCAGCGCCCGCTGAAAATTCCAGTTGGGCGCGTTCTGTTATTGACGATAATGAAAAGCCTAAAGACGTGTTGAACGTTGAGCGAACATCGTCATTTCCAGCCGTTAGGGTTGGGTTACGCGTGGCTTCGAACGAGTTATCGATCCGCAAGCCTGCCACAAGCCCTGAACTTTCTTGTGACAGTGCAGCGCCGGCGCCGAGCAGTGATAACATCAATGCGGTTGCGCCGAAGAAGGGCAAAGACTCGTTTTTCATTATTCTTTTCCCCAAAAAATCAGTTTTCTGACTTCCTATTATTCAAACAAGCGTCGCGCTGGGACGACGATGACGTCTCCGGCGTGCATCTGGGCACGCCCAACATTGCTGACGCCGTCAAGAACGCTCTGATAGTTGAGGTTATAAACGCGCTCGCTGCCATTTTCGACACGGCGCAGCTGGATACGTTTTACGGCTGCGAAATCTGTTAAGCCACCGGCCAGGGCCAATGTTTGCAACAAAGTCAGGCCTTCTTCCAACTGGACGGAACCCGGGTTGTTCACTTCGCCAATTACAAAAATGTTCTCTGGGTCGGGTTCAACAACCGGCTCTGGAGGGGCGATGACGACTTCGCGCAATTGCAAAAGCGATACGACGACCGTTGGAGGTGTGGCAAAATTGTCTTCAAGTGCGGATCTGACGCGACGTTCGGCCTCGGGTAGGCTGGCGCCACTCACGCGAATATTGCCGGCAAGTGGTACGGTGATGTACCCGTCAGGCGCAACGAGCACCTCTCGGTTGACGGTGGAATCTTCTAGGACCTCGACGCGCAGCAGATCACCTGCTTGAATGCGGTACCCTTGCGCGGTTGCTGAGGTTGCTACAATGCTGACTGCGAACGCAAGGAAGGCAGCGATGACGCGTACGTATTTCATAATGGATTCCAATGTTTTGCCTCATGCCCATCAGTGTTCAGGGCATTTTGAAATTATTAGCGATATTATGGCTGTCTGACCAGCGCGCGGGTGCAATCTTCAGTCAGACGTGTTTTTGGTGCTACAGTTATTGGTCGTTTTGCTGATCTAATTCATCGCGCAATGTCACGGCTTGGGTCAACCTTGGTATGTCGGTGTTTTCACCAGCAAGCCTGAAACCCCGTTCCAACTGCGTTCGTGCGTCACCAAGCCTGCCCGCCAAACGATAAGCCTCTGCAAGGTTAAAGGCGATCGTCGGATTTTCAGGCAACGCCCGGGCCGCTGCCTGAAAATTCAGGATGGCATTTAGATTATCGCCCTGGCGCATTCTAATAAAGCCAACAGTGTCAAGAAATGCAGGGGATGCGTTGCCTGTAAAGGGCGCAATGATGGTATTGGCGCGTTCGACAGCTTGCTCACCCTCGCCGTAATACGCCAGCATACTCGCGTAATTGTTCGAAATTGTCAGACTGTTTGGATCTTCGGCATGTAGGTCTTCATAGAGGTCCAGCGCTTCCTGGATTACGCCATTGCGTTCCAGTTCAAGGGCCATCAGAACCCGCAATTGGCGTTGATCCGGACTACGG
>ERZ651776.2976-NODE-2976-length-17573-cov-5.519547_pt1 | contig 17573 bp, 6 predicted proteins | sample MGYA00514761_ERZ651776 | MGnify/ENA metagenome assembly ERZ651776 | reverse complement strand
TCAGCTGGTAGAGCAATTGATTTGTAATCAATAGGTCCGCGGTTCGACTCCGTGCGGGGGCACCATCACTCAATAAAGTCAATATTAATTTGTTCTAGGATCTTTTAAACTTTTAATCTTTTTCAACATACCTGTTAATTTCGCAGTGATAAAAATAACATAAATAAAACTAAAACCCAAAGCCATCGTTGATAGAAATGTATATAGTGCTGTTAAAAATTCTTTTTTTATCCAGTGATCGATTCCAGTATTAGAATAATAAAGTAGATTCCAAAATAGGAAAAATGCTATTTCATAGATTATAATAACTTTGATGGGTTTAGAATCGAGATTGAAAAAATTTAAGGTTTGTACTCATACGATTTATAGAAAATGTATGTGAAATAAAATAACAGAATATGGATTAAGTGGGACACAAGCTCTGTTATTAATTAATAATCTCCCCATTCAAATAATGGATCATTTTCAGAACAACACCATTCTATAAATTTTAAAAAATGCTTTCTTGGGGAATCTACAAACTTAACTCTACCAACAGGTATATTATGAATCATTCTATAATCTGTGAAATACATATTTCCTCTCTTACCATTTTTGTCCCACTCACAACCAAAACTACAAATGTAATTATAGTATAACATTAATTGTTCTGCATTTGATAGTTGGGATCTAAGTATTCTTAAATATTGTCTAGCTTGATAATAATCAATTAAACCTGATTTTTCAATATCAACAACATACCTTACCGTGTGAAATAGATGTCTATAGTAATGTGCTAGTTTGGATTCGTGACCTTGAAATGGTATATATCTTATTTTTAAGCCTTTTTCATGTGGTTTTGATGAATCTTTCTTGTAATCATTTTGTTTTCTTCTAAGAAGTTCTATAACTTTTTTTTGATCTAATATTGAAATTAATTCTGAATTAATAAATTCTGAATTAATACCCCAAAAGAATATTTTGTAAGCAAAATGAAAAATATCTGAATCTTTATATTTTTGATTTTTTGATTTTAAAATTACTAAAGAATATTTCAAACAAATTTCAAGTTCTTTTGCCATATCTACAAATACCTTTTTTCCAGTTAACTCTCGTCTTTGTGTATTAGACGTAATTGTGCTTTTGGCAGATGATCTTGATGAACTTTCTAGAACTTCTAAATATGGAACTTTAACGTCAGTGATATTCGCTCTATGTAAATCAATCATTTTATAATATTGATTTTCAAATTGCTGAATTCTTAAAGTATCATTTTGTATTTTGAATTCTTTGTTTGTGTTTTTTATTTCTTCTCTATTTAATTCAAGTTGTTGATGTTGGTTTTTTAAATCTATTCTTTGTAAATAAAGACTGATTATAATTCCAGCAAATGCAAAACCTGAAAAAATAGCATTAACAGCTCCAAACATATCTCCGTGAGTGCCTCTTACTTCATTAGGATATTTATTTAGTACAAGCCAATTAACTAACCATAGACCTATTACAATTGTAATAGCAAGTATAGATATACTCCAAAAGTATTTATAATCAGTTTTTTTTTTACCGAATCTCATTTTGTTGATCTTTGATTAATACTAGCCTGTTATAATACTATCTAATCCTAATGAAAAATTTTCAATTTCGTCTTTTAGTTTTTGCACGTCTTTTTGAACAGTTTTTAATACATCATTCTCAATGTCTAATCTATCAAAATGTTCAAAAACACAATTTTTTAGATCGACAGAAATATCTATTAATTCTAATAATGAATAACTATTATAATTGATTTCTGAAATTAACTCTGGATCACTAGAAATGATATGAGCTAAATCGGTTTCTAATTCACTTTTTTCAATATTATCAATTATGTTTGTTAGTGTTAAATGATATCCAAAATAGTTTAGTAGGCTAACTAGCTTGTTTTCTCTCATAGTTAATTCAACTAAAAGAAGATTTTCATTATCAGAATTAATCCTAATATTAGCGTCAAATTGACAAGTTTCTATAAAATCAATGGTTCTATATTCGCCAAATTCTTCTGAAAAATTTATAAAGTTTTCTAAAGAATTTAATAAAAGAAATGATTTTACACCAATTGGGTCAACCTCCATTAATAAGTCTAATAGGTTAGTTAAATCATCAGCTTTTTCTGAAAGAACTTTTTCATCTGTTAATCTTTCATAAGCTTTAATTTTTTCTTTTTCGAAATCAAGAGAGCCTATAAATTCAGCTGTATAATATTCTTGGATAGATCTATGTAGATAAAATATTTGGCTTCCATCTTGTACTAAAATAGAAATTGAATGTACTAAATCATAAAATAAATCTTCTTCTTTAAAAGGAGTTTTTATTTTACCATAAGAATTTAATTCTTCTGAAATTAATTTACTTAAATAATTTTCAGATAATTCATACTTTCCATTCATGTACGAGGAATATGATATTACCGATAATGCTTGTATAAATTCAGATTGACTTAAATTTGTTCTTCTAGGTATATTGGTTATTCCTTGTCTAGCCTTATGTTTTGAATGAAGTACTTGAAAAACATTATAATATAAATCTTTTCTTTTTGTAGGTATTTCAGGATAATCTTCGAAGGTCAATATGAAAAAAGAGAGTAGTAAGGGGTTTCTTAATAAATCTCTATAAAACTTACTTTTCTTATGATTTAATGCCTCAGTAATGCTATTAGAAAATTTACCTTTTCCTTTAATTTTAATTATAAAATTGTTAATATCTTCATTAGATAATTTGCTAACACTAAATCTTTTTAATGATGATAAAGAATAAATTGATGAATTTGGTCTTGATGTTATTACTATATTATTTTCTGAATTTGTCCAATAAAAAGAATTTATATCTGATAAAATTTTATTTTGGTTTGAATATATGATTTCATCATAACCATCTAATAAAAAAATAAATAGCCCTGATTTTAACATTTGAGTTAAAATATTTATTTCATCATCGTCTGGTTTTCTCCTATTGAAAAATTTTTGCCTAAACAATCCGTAAATAATATTAATTGATTGTTTATCTGAAGAGTTAACAATTTTTTCAGTTGAATAATCTATTTCATATAACCTTTCAGAACTTAATGAAAAGAATTTTTTAATATCTATATCATTTAAATCCCTTAGGGGAATTAAAATAGGAATTTTTTTAACTTCTTTAATAGCTTGTAAAAAGCAATATCTTAATAATGTTGTTTTTCCAAATCCAGCCCCTCCTTCTATTAAGGAAAACTTGAACTTCTGTAATTCCTCTGCTGGTTTCACAAATTTTAAACAATCTTTTCCTCTATAAGATTCTAAAGGGTAATAGTATTTATAAAAATTTACTGGATTCCGAAAATAATATGTTTGTAACTCAATAATATTGTCAGCGGTGTAAAGTAAATAATCTTTTACAATAGATATGAAACTCACTTTACTTTTTTCTGTTATATCAATGCTAATTTTTTTTATAAAATTTTCACAAAAAAAATCTATCTTTTCTTTTAATTCTGCTTTATTTTCCATAATACTAAATAAAATATTGAATATTAATATTTTGTAATATAATCTGTTAGGGATTATTTAACAAAAGATTACTTCTTATATATCTAAATTTATATTAATACCTTCCCAATTTTAGCGCCAATTCTTTTTCTATGATAATAACTAAATATTTCATATCAGGATCAAAAATGATATAGTGTAGGGTAAGTTTACCAAACGCTTTTATATCTCCTAGTTCACGTTCTGCATTTAATCGTATTTAATAATAATTATTGATATTTCAATTTGTTCTAGACGTTTATTATTCTCCATTTTTACTACAAATATTCTTGATGTATTACTTAACTCCCCTCCACAATCTTAATCTCCTCCTCTGTCAATCCATACAGCTTATACACCATCGCATCTATTTCTTTTTCTGTTTGATTGATTTGGGTTTGTAAGTTTCGGGCTTTTTTCTTGTTTTCTTCAAACAACTCTAACCACTCAAACTCGTCTTTTTTGGTGAGGGTTGGTATGGCTTCCTTATCTTCTGAAAGTAGTGCTTTGTTATTAGTTTTAATCGCTTTGTTGAGTTCTTTGATAAAATCACTAAATTCTAATTCTTGCCAATTTTCAAGTTTTCTCGAAAGCTTATTTAAATAAAACTTACTGGAAATGTAGTTTATAAAAAGACTTCATGAGTTTTTGTAAAATTGAAATAATTTCATCGAGTTGATAAGATGAGGTCTGAATGGATTCTTTAGAAGTATTTGTATTTTGAAATATTGGTAATTGTTTAATGTGGGCAAGTTTTATTTGAGGAAATAAACTATCAAATTCAGAGAACTTATATCTAAATACAAAAGTCATCAATTTTGATGTTAGTAGTCCTAAAACAAAATCATAACCGAATTGGTCAGTAGTGAGTTGTAATGTATAAATCTGTTGATCTACCACAAACTTATTATGTATCATCGATGCATTAATTCCATTTGACAATATCTTCCTAATAACAATTCTTTGATTTTCAAACATGCTAGGTTGTCTTGGCTCAGCTAACCAATCTCCATAACTTATAAATGAATCTGAATCCCAATTAATAAACCGTGGTTGTAAGTTTCGGCCTCTCAAATAAGGAACAAATGTTTCATCATCCTTTTTAACAGACTGAAATGGGTCTTCATTAATAAATTCTTTTGTATGCCCTATTCTTTTGTGATAAACTCCGACGCCTCTATTAACTTCAGCAATTTCATTTACTAATAGAGATTTTTGATAAACATTATTCAAAATAGTCTTGATTTCTTCCGTTGTAAAAATATCTATTGTATAATCTTTATTATTCAACCAATTCGATTGATTAATTGAACCAGTTATATTAAATTCATTATTTACAACAGTGACTAATTTGACATCATAAATATTAGGTTTTTTTGAAAAAGTTCCTATAATAGTGTCAACATTTACGCCAGCAAAAACATCACTAGGTGTATTCACCATTTCAATAAAATTCACTTCTGATAAAAGAAACTTACGAACAGGCTTAAGAGTTAAGTTATTTAACCATGTATTAGGAGTAATAAATGACACTAAGCCACTATTCTTAATTAATGATATTGATTTTTCTAAAAATAATATATATAAATCAAGTTGATAAGTCGCAACATTATAAAATCTATTGTAGAATGCTTTGGTAGATTCAGACATATTTTCCCCTCTTGCGTAAACATAAGGTGGATTCCCAATCACCACATCAAAACCACCGTTTTTAAATACTTTCGCGAAAGCGGTCTCCCAATGAAAGGCTTTATCACCGGCTACTTTTTTGTCATCTATAAGACTGTTTCCACATTTTATATTACTGCTTAAATCATTGAGTTTACGTCGGGGTTGTGCGGTACGTAACCACAGGGAAAGTTTGGCAATCTCTACAGATTCTTCATTGAGGTCAACTCCATAGATATTATTCTCCAAAATGGTGTTTTCTATATCACTAAAGACAATGCCACCACCTAAAATTTTTGCTTTTAACTCATCTATATATCGGTGTTCTTTAATAAGAAAGTCCAATGCTTGGTTTAAGAAAGCGCCAGAACCACAGGCAGGGTCACAGATGGTCAGTTGTAATAACCACGCCCTATAGTCATCTAGTAATTGGACCAGTTTTGTAATGGTGGTTTTGTTTCTGTTTTTACGTCCTTTAAAGTATTCTTCTTCTTGGAAGCCTAATTCAGTTTTCTTTTCTTCACAGAGTTTGCCTACGGTGTTTTCTACAATGTATTTGGTAATATATTTAGGCGTGTAAAAGACACCGTCTTTTTTACGTTTGCTTTTTTGTTTGTCAAAGTCGCCTCCTTGAATATCAGCATTTACACTTTCTATTTCGTTCAGGGAGTTCTCAAAAATATGCCCTAGGATGTTGACGTCTACTTGACTTTCAAAGTCATAATTGGCTAGTTTTAAGGTGTATTTATAGAGCAGTTCATTATCAATCGTAAGGCTATCTAAAATAGTATCTGGCTTAAAGAGTCCACCGTTATAGGCGTAGATTTCTGCTCGTGAGGTGGTACCTTGTCTTCCGATATCTAAGAAATTAAAGTATTGCTTAAACAAGTCGTATAAAGGACGCTCGTCACCAAAATCAACGTCTGCTTTCCATTTGTTTAAAATCTGTACGGTAGAGTTAGGTGGTAATAAGCCTCTGTCTTCGGCAAAGAAAATAAACAGAAAGCGATCAATAAGCTTTTGCGATTTTTTGAATAGAGAGAGTTTTACATTTTTTTCTGCCCGTTCTAATTCGCTTTTTAAGGCAGCATCAGTTGTGATATCTTTTAAAGTTTCTCGTGCTTCAGTTTTAAGTCGGCTACCGTTTTGTTTTACTAAATCTCTAAATAACTCTCTTTTAAATATGGAATAGTCATTATAGAAGCTCTTGGTGATTTTTTCTTCTTCTACGATAGATGCTTCCTTAATCGCTAAAGGGACATGAGTAAGTACATGATCTTTATGTAAGCAGAGGTAGAGTAGGTGGAAACGGTCTTCTGTAAGCTCAAAAAGGTTAAATTCTTCAAACTCGGTTGCATCGTTTATGTAAAAGCGTAGTTTTTCAAAGTTTGAAGTGATCACATACACACATCCTTTTTGATTGGCTTTATAATCAAAGGCTTGCCTTCGGATGCTTTCTAGGTCTTTGGTTTTCGTTCCTTTAAGCTCTATGACTGCAATAGCAGTATCGTCCTTGAGAATCGCACCATCTGCTTTACGAGCGTTTTTTTGATTTTTAAACTCCGTAGTCAGATTAAAGTTAGGGTTTGGATTGAGTGTATAGCCCAGTATATTTACAAACAATTCCGTGAGAAAAGTAGCTTGAAACTGCTCTTCTTTACTCGTACGAATATTGTCTTGTATGGTAGGGTTTAAGAAGTACTTCGCATATTTTTTATATGCTTTTTGTACGGTTTCTTGATCTTGTTGTTTTAGATATTTTTTTAAGACAGATGCTTGATATAATGCCATTTATGATAGTAAGATGTTAGTCGTCTTAAAATTACTGAATTTATACGCATAAAATCATATATTCAAAAGGGTATTTATTTTTTGATGTTGTGATTTCACGAAAGTAAAAACCAAAGGTACTTCACTCTCTCATAGGATCATTACGGAAACCCACATTGCGAGTGTATGAATCGGTAATTTCGGTACACTTTCGCGAAAAGCGAAAGCACTCAATCACCTAACATTTAGTTTTAGATAGCACTAAAGTAAGGAGGCTGAGTGATTTTAGATCAGCACAGCGTGATGATTTAAAATTGTACCGAAGTCACCGTATTAGTGAGTTTAAAAGTTTATGGGTTTAAAAGGTTAAAGGGGATAAGTCTTTCAGTCTAGAATCTAGACTCTTTTTTAGTCCTGATTCGTGAGTCTTGAGTCCTGATTCTTTTAAAAAAAAGATACCTTTGCCTCATGCAAAACGGTGGTACGCTCTTAACGATTCTATTACTTCTTGGGACGATTCAAGGCGTGATTACGGTGGTGGTTTTGTACAGGCTTAAGGTCAACCAAAAAGCGAATCGGCTCCTTGCATGGATTATTTTATTGATCTCGTTGGCGTGTTTTAATCTCTATCTTTTAGAAGCCTTCCCTGATAGCAATTCCTTTTGGGATGTAGTGCAGGCGGTGGTGCCGTTGGTCGTCATTATGCCAGTGGGACCGTTGGTGTATTTTTATATCCGTGCCTTAGTGATACCTAGTTATACAAGCACTCGCGTTGATCGGCGTCATTTCTATACGGTAATTTTGGATCTATTACCACATATAGTGGTGATAGTATTGATCATCGGCGGATTTTTCGGACTGTTGGGTTCGTTGCCCTTAGGAAACATAGGCGATTGGATCGATACCTATAACACCTACATCGATATCCCAAGATGGATTTCGCTGGTCATCTATCTTTGGTTGTCTTATACATTTTGGAAACAACTATCTCAAGCGGAAAAGGAGACCGCTTCCGCGAAATGGGCAAAACGTTTCCTCATAGGCTTTATGGTGTTTTCAGTGATTTGGTTACTGCATTTGATTCCGTACAGTATTCCTGCCGTTTCTCGTTATGTATTAGGCGCTGTCGGTTGGTATCCTGTGTATATTCCGTTGGTGGTTTTGGTCTATTGGTTGGGAATTAATGGCTATATCATTGGCTATAAAACCCTGTCGAAATCTTCGGTGTCTTCTCTTTCCAAAACTGACATAGATCATACCGTAACGGCTCTAAAAACCCTCATGGAAGAAGAGCAGTGGTTTTTAAATCCGACGCTCAAATTACAAGAAGTGGTCACGCAAACGGGGATTCCGCAAAAAACCATTTCGGCAGTATTGAATCAGCATCTAGGCAAAAGCTTTAATGAATATGTCAATACCTACCGTATCAACGAATTCAAAAAACGCTTACTCGACCCTAGCGATGCCCATCTCACCATTACGGGTATTGCCTTTGAATGTGGTTTCAACTCCCAAGCAACTTTTCAGCGTGTCTTTAAATCGCTCACGGGACAATCACCCAAAGCGTTTCGGGAATCGCAAGGATAAAAACATTTCCGCGAAGGCGAGAATCTCATGATCGCTACTAAAAAGGAGCATAAAAAGAAGGCAGAAATCTCATACTACTTTTAAAAACTATTAGCTATTCGTTGTTAGCTTTTTGAAATTAAAATCAAAATAGAGTAACACTCTAAAATAGAGTAGTACTCTATTTTTAAGAAAAGCAACGTCATTTCGACAGAATGAGGAACGAATGACGAGAAATCACATAACAGTACGTATTCTCTTCATCTTAGCTTCTTGTGCGATCTCTCCTAACGTCGAGATGACGACTATAACCGACTCTATCTTTTCCCCCGTTCCTGAAGGGTGGCCCTATTTTAAAAATAGGAATACTTTTTTGCTCTCTTTAGGGTCGGGGAAACAAAAAAAGAGTAAAAACCTACACTCAATTCTAGATTTGAGTAGACTGGATAAGAGATAACCGTTTCTTTTGCATGAACATTGAAACTTTACACATGAAACAAATAATCATAATACTTTTATTCCTCCTCACCACCACACTCTTTGCACAACAACCCACCACTCAACTTGAAACCATCCATCAATTCCTAACCGACGAATACCCCAAAAACGAACCTGGGGCAGTGGTGTTGATTTCAAAAGGAGATAACATCCTGTTCCAAAAAGCCTACGGACTCGCTTCGTTACATCCCAAACGAAAATTAAAAACCGATATGGTGTTTAGAATCGCATCGATGACCAAACAATTTACATCCGCTGCCGTTTTACAGTTGGTGGAACAAGGAAAAATATCGCTTACAGATACCATTCAACAATACGTTCCCTATTACCCTGTCAAAGAATATCCGATAACGATTCATCATCTGTTATCACAGACCTCCGGCGTTCCTGAATATTTTGATGTGGATGAAGACGAATTTCATTTACTCGCCAAAGACTATAGCCCAAAGGATATGATCGCCTATTATAAAGACGAGCCTTTGCTATTTGAACCAGGTTCTCAATGGGCGTATAGTAATGGGAATTACCCGTTGTTAAATGCTGTGATAGAGAAGGCTTCTGGAATGAAAAAGCGAGACTATATGGAGCAATTTATTTTTAACCCGCTTGGGATGAAGTCCACTGCTATCGGAGATCCAGCTCATATCAAAACGAAACAACTTGTCACGGGTTATGCCGAAGATGAAGTTGGTGTTTTTAAAGAAGGACCTGCCATGTCTGCAACTGTAGGAGGTGTCCGCACAAATGTGTATGATTTGTTTGTATGGCATCGGGCGTTGCATGACAAAACGATTCTATCTGAATATGTCGTCACCCAACTCACCACCGAAAAGAAAACGAACTCAGGCGAGGGGACAGGCTATGGCTATGGTTTTTTTCTAAAAGAATTACAAGGAAGTCCGACGGTACAACACGGTGGGAACTTATTTGGCTTTACAAGTAGCGGATTGTACTTGCCTAAAGAAGATATTTTTGTCTGCGTGTTGTCAAATACAAAATTTGACAGAACCCAAGAGATTGCAGATTATATCGGAAGTGTCATGCTCAATCAACCATTGATGATTAAAAAGAAATCTGAGATAGCGCGTGAAGTGTATAAAGAGTATGTGGGTATCTATCAATTAGAAGACGATGCTTCCAAACGTTTCGAAATAAAGATATTTGATACCATGCTCGTCTTTGTTCCGATGGATGCACCTGGAACCGCAGCTACTTTACAACAACTCGCTACAGATCATTTTAAAAGTAAAGCCGCCAAAATCGAACTCACCTTTCTCCGAAATGAAACGCAAGAAGTCATTGGTTTTTCTGCTGTGCAGAACGGGACGTTTAGGTTTGTGAAAGTGGAGTAGTTTTGAGTTTTTGAGTCTATGAGTTGAGAAGTCTATGAGTTGAGGAGTCTATGAGTTGAGGAGTTTATAAGTTTAAAAGTCGTAAGTCCTGGGTCGTGAGTCTTTTTAATCCTGAGTCTTTTTAATCTTGAGTCCGCTTTCGCGAAAGCGAATAACAGACAATTATATTTATAACAAAAATCTATCCTAAAAATAAAAATCATAGAACATTGTGATACTGCTAAAAAATCACGCTTCGTTAAAACGTTTTTAAGCCATTTTTAGAAAATAGACATATCTAATAATCTCTTTAATTTTAGAGCAAAATAAATGGCATTATAATGAGCATCTGTTTTTAGGCGACATCAAACTCACTTACAAAATGCATCTTTACCGATGGGTATTTTTGCTGTGTCATTTGAAGACTAAACGCAGAGTCGGCTAAAAATACCAATTGGTTTCTTTTGTCTTTTGCCATAAAGCGTTGTTTTACACGTAAAAATTCTTTGAACTCTTCCCCTTTTGGATCTTCTGGCTCTACCCAACAGGCTTTGTATACGTTGAGTGGTTCGTAGGTACATTTGGCTCCGTATTCGTGTTCCAATCTGTATTGAATTACTTCATATTGCAACGCACCAACGGTTCCAATCACTTTACGGCCATTGAGTTCTAAGGTAAATAACTGTGCCACTCCTTCATCCATCAACTGATCAATACCTTTGTTTAACTGCTTGGTTTTCATAGGATCTGCATTATTGATATACCTAAAATGCTCAGGTGAAAACGACGGAATTCCTTTATAATGAATCTCTTCTCCAGAGGTAAGCGTATCACCAATTTTAAAGTTACCGGTATCATGCAATCCTACAATATCACCTGGATAGGAGATATCTACAATTTGTTTGCGTTCGGCAAAAAAAGCATTTGGGCTTGAAAATTTTAATTTCTTGTTATGGCGGACATGTAAATAAGGGGTATTGCGTTCAAAAACGCCAGATACAATTTTTATAAAGGCAAGACGGTCTCTGTGTTTTGGATCCATATTGGCATGAATCTTAAAGACAAAACCAGAAAAATCTTTTTCATTAGGATGTACTAGGCGTTCTTCGCTTTGTTTAGGACGCGGGGTAGGTGCAATCGCCACAAAACAATCTAAGAGTTCGCGCACTCCAAAACTATTTAAAGCGGATCCAAAAAATACAGGTTGTTGTTTTCCAGCGAGGTAGGCTTCTTTGTCAAAATCTGGATAGACGCCTTGCACCAATTCTAGTTCTTCTCTTAATGTATTGGCTGCCTTAGCGCCTATGAGTTCATCAAGGACAGTGTCTTGAAGATCAGAAATTTCTATAGTTTCTTCTATGTTTTTACGGCTATCACCACTAAAGAGATTAATATTTTTCTCCCAGATGTTATAGATACCTTTAAAGTCGTATCCCATTCCAATAGGAAAACTCAAGGGAGTTACAGAAAGTTTTAGTTTTTGTTCGATTTCATCTAGTAATTCAAAGGCATCTTTTCCTTCACGATCCAGCTTGTTGACAAATACAATGATAGGAATATTGCGCATACGGCATACTTCTACCAGTTTTTCGGTTTGTTCCTCAACGCCTTTGGCAACGTCTATCACAACAATTACACTATCTACGGCGGTGAGTGTTCTAAAGGTATCTTCGGCAAAATCTTTATGTCCAGGAGTGTCTAAGATGTTGATTTTAGTTCCTTTATATTCAAAAGCGAGTACAGAAGTTGCTACGGAGATTCCACGCTGACGCTCTATTTCCATAAAGTCACTGGTCGCTCCTTTTTTAATCTTATTCGATTTTACAGCACCTGCTTCCTGAATCGCTCCTCCAAAAAGGAGTAACTTTTCTGTCAATGTGGTTTTCCCTGCATCGGGGTGCGATACAATTCCAAAGGTTCTTCGTCTTGCGATTTCGGCTTTTACACTCATGAATGATAGCTAAATTTTGTGATGCAAATATAAAGGAAACCATCTAGTAAAAAACTACGTATATACCTCCAAAAACAAGTTGGCTATATATTTAAAGTGTAAAAAAATCATATAGTGATTCCTTTTTACATGGATATCACATACAAATTAGATGTGATCGTGAGATGAGGTAAAATACTATTGCGTATAAAAAATCTATTTTTTTGATATGAATTATTTAGAAAATACTCAAAATCATCTTATAAAAAATAGAATGATTTCGAATATTTTTTTAACATAGTAAGACTTATAAAAGATGACGCATTTTGAGGTAAATAAGCGCCCTATTTGAAGTCTATAGTATTGATGATTTTTTCTTAAAAATAGCCCCGTAAAACTACGTGATTTTTAAATTTTAATAATTTAAATTGTTTTTTTACGGATATTCGCTTTCGCGAAAGCGGACATAACCTACTGAAAAGATTGTATTTAAAGATATGGTAGGGAACGAGACCTATGTGAAACCAGTAATTTTGAAAAGTGTTCATGGGAGTGTCTTAAATCCGCATACTAGCTTACGGAAAAGCAGTAATTTGTGTAGTTGGTCGATGATTTGATTAAGAAGGTCTAAAAGTTGCGATAATGTATTTTAAGTTAAAATTAATAAAATATATTTGATGACCCAACTTGAATATTAATACTTAAAATAGTTTATAACAAAATATAAATTTGAATATTATGGTAGAGTATAAAAATAGGCAAAGTGTTCTATGTACTCGTGGGGGAATCTATTGTACTAAAGGTATAATTAAGATTATTTTTTCTAGATTCTTTTAAGGATCAATTTCTCAACTAGTATTTCTTATTAAAATAATTAGCACCAGTATGCCCATGTGGTTGAATAGGTGTTGCTCATTACTATGGTTTAATAAACCCAATTATGAAAAAAAGTTACAAGACGACATTCAATACGTATCGTGTGAAATTCCTTAAGGAATTGGAGTCATTTTTAGATATATTCAGTATGAAGTTACATTACTTTAATTCCAGAAACGAATCTTTCTTTAATCAGCGATCAGTAGGTGATGACCAGATTCAATATACTTCGGCAGCTGTATCCGTTAGTACCAAGAGAAACAAAGTGTGTTTTTCTCGATTACTCACCTTGGTGTTATTATTTGGTTTTGGTTTCGCGCAAGCGCAAATAGGACAGGATCAAGATGCTATATTAGAAGGAGTGACGTTTCAGTGGTCAGATGAACAGGATATTAATAATAATGGAGATATTAGTAATGGAGAAAACAATAGAGCTGCTACAATTAGATCTATTACAATAGGTACTACAAATCCTGTACAATATAATACGTTTGTTGTGCCGTCTGCATATCAGTTAACGCGATTAGGAATTGGAAACGGAGCAAATCCAGGAAATCCAAATGGGAATGCCCATAGTGTAAATGGTGTTATTTTAAATGGAGGTGAAGTCATAGGGACGAGTGTTTCTGCTACATTAGATATTACTGATACGACATCTGCTTGGGATAATGCGGCACTTAGCGCATTTCAAGACCAAAACTTAAATCATTACTTTACAGCCAACCCTAATGGTCAAAACTTTTGTGAGACCTATAATACACCGCAACAAAGTCTTTCTCAAAAACAAACTATTTTCTATGATCCAGCAATTCCTTCTAATGCAGATGGAATTTTGGCAGTTACAGAAAGAGGGGGAAATAACTGTTACTTTGTACAAGTATTTGGTTTTAGACCTAATAGTACTACAGAAGAATTACTTGGAGATACGTTTGTTGTAAGTGATGGAGATTTAAGAGAAGGTGGTTTTTCTGCTCCTCAGGGAAATTCAGATTACTGGGGCTCAGGTAGAGAACAAGATAACAGCCAAACCATAGCAGTTGCTTTATTTAGATTAAGTGATCTAGCAGCAACAGGTTCAAAAATTACTCGAATAGAATTTCTATCAGCTACGAGAGATCACGGAGATGGGAAGTTCTTTATTTTACAGCGATATGCACAACCACAAATAGCTTTTCAATGTGTAAATCAAGGAACCTTTAATGGACAGATAAATAATGAGACTTCTACTCCCGTAGGATCAACATATACAGCTATTACACAGCCTAGTCCTGCAGGTCTTGGTTTTAACTTTAATAGTGATGGATCGTTTACATATACTCCTCCAACATCTGATTTTACAGGAGTTGTGACTTTTGAGTATGAGGTGTGTTTACCATCACCAAACCAAAGTACCTGTGATACTAATACGGTGACAATTACATTTAATGATTTACCAGAAGAGCCAACAATTGATTTGAATTGTAATCAAAGTGGATCGACAGATATTGTTATCACTTCACCTCTTGGACCAGAGTTTGAATATTCTATCAATGGTGGAGGGTATCAAACAAGTCCTACTTTTACAAATCTTCCTGAGGGAACATATCAGGTTAGAGTACGAAATGCAGATTCTGGTTGTGAAAATCAAAATTCAACAACCGTACTTATTGATGATTTGGATATTGCTATTCCTATAGATGTTACCAATATTCTTTGTAAAGGAGAAATAAATGGAGCGATCGATATTACTGTAACAGGAGGAAAACTTCCATATACCTATTTATGGAGTACTGGTGAGACTACAGAAGATATTTCTGGCTTAGCGGCAGGAAGCTATTCAGTAACTGTTACTGATGATTATGATTGTACCATTACTGCAAATGTAACAGTAACAGAGCCACAGGATGATCTTTCTTCATCAGGAGTTGTTGTAGATGTTCTTTGTAATAGTGAAGATACAGGTGCTATTGACTTTACAGTAAACGGAGGAACTCCTCCATACACCTACGCCTGGAGTAATGGAGAGACGACTCAGGATATTTCAGATTTAGTAGCTGGTAATTATTCTGTAGTTGCTACTGATGCTAATGGATGTACAATTTCTGATAATTTTACAATTACAGAACCAGACAATGCCTTAAGTGTAAATATCACACGTATAGATGCGACAACGGCACAAGGTTGTTTAAATGGAGAAGCGACGGCTACTGTAACAGGCGGGACAGCTCCTTATACTTATCAGTGGAGTGCAAGTGCAGGGAATCAAACCACACAGACAGCCACTAATTTACCAGGAAACTTTAATGGAAATGGTGCAGGAGTTCATTCTGTAACGATTACTGATGCCAACGGGTGTGAATTAGTACAAAGTGTGATTATCAATTGTAGTGATACTTGTGATGCGGTGATTGCCATACAAAACGTTACTGATGTACTTTGTGCAGGAGAAAATACAGGAGTTGCTACGGTGAGTGCTAGTTCAAATGCGAACCCAGCGGCTTTATTTACCTTCACTTGGAATACAGGACAGATAGATTCAGGGGTTACCTCTAGTACATTAAGTAATTTAACAGCGGGAGTTTATACAGTAAGCGTTACCATAGATGGTACCGTATGTTTAGCGGTAGAGCAAAGTGTAACCATTACAGAACCTACAAGTCCAGTAGGGGTTTCGATTTCATCAACTGATGAGACTGGTCCAGGCTTAAACAATGGAACAGCAACCGCAAACCCAACAGGAGGAGTACCACCGTATACCTATCTATGGAGTAATGGGGAGACCACTCAAACCATTACTGGATTAGCACCAAATACTTATAACGTAACGGTAACCGATGCCAATGGCTGTGAAGCTATGAATACGGTGACTGTAAATGAGGGTAGCTGTAACAACTTAGCAATTACAACAAGCGCAACCAATGTAAGTTGTAATGGATTCTCAGATGGAACAGCATCTTCAAATACTACAGGAGGAGTAGGACCATTTACGTACTTATGGAGTAACGGAGCTACGACAGAAGATATTACAGGTTTAGTCGCTGGTTCATATACAGTGACCGTAACCGATGGTTTCACAAATTGTACCGCACAATCCACAGTTACCGTAAATGAGCCAAGTGTTTTAAGTGGTGGTATTGCTGTAAACAACGTTTTATGTTTTAATGAAAGTACAGGCTCTCTTAACTTAACAGTAAGTGGTGGAACATTCCCATACACGTTTGCTTGGAGTAATGGAGAGACTACAGAAGATATTATCAATGTAGCAGCAGGAAATTATTCTGTAATTGTAACAGATTCTAATGGATGTGAGATTACAGTAGACGCTACGGTGATGCAACCAAATAGTGCTGTAACCGCAGACGTAACGACAACAAATGAGAATGGAGCAACTGTAAATGATGGAACTGCTACAGCTGTTCCTTCTGGTGGGACACCGCCATATACATACTCATGGAGTAATGGAGAAACCACAGCTACGATTATAAATCTAGATTCTGGAGATTATACAATAATTGTCACTGATGCTAATGGATGTACGTATACAGAAACAGTAACAGTAAATTCTTCCAACCAAGTTCCAAATGCTGAAGATGATACGGCGACTACACCAGAAGATACACCAATAAATATAGATGTTACAGAAGATGATGATTTTGGTACAGATGGACCTTCAACAGGAACTATCATTATTATTTCGGGTCCTTCTAATGGAACAGCAACTGTAAATGACAATAATACACCAGACGACCCAACAGATGATACTATAGATTATACACCTAGCCCTGATTTTAACGGAGAAGATGAGTTAGTCTATCAGATAGAGGATAGTAATGGAGATACTTCAACTGCAACAGTCACTGTCACAGTAACACCAGTACAAGATATCATGGATGATATGGCGACCACGCCAGAAGATACGCCAGTCGATATCGCTGTATTAGACAATGATACTTTCGATCCAAACGCGGATATAGAAGTCACGGAAGTAACTGATCCAGCCAATGGAACGGTAACAATCAACGCTGATGGCACGGTTACCTATACACCAGATCCTGATTTTAATGGAACCGATACGTTTGATTATACCGTCACGGTCACCAATCCTGATGGAAGCACGACGACAGAAACTGCGACCGTAATCGTCACAGTAACACCAGAGCAAGATATCATGGATGATATGGCGACTACGCCAGAAGATACACCAGTCGATATTGCTGTATTAGACAATGATACTTTCGATCCAAACGCTGATATAGAAGTCACTGAAGTAACCGATCCAGCCAATGGAACGGTCACGATCAATCCTGATGGCACGGTTACCTATACACCAGATCCTGATTTCAATGGAACCGATACCTTTGATTATACCGTCACGGTCACCAATCCTGATGGAAGCACGACGACAGAAACTGCGACCGTAATCGTCACAGTAAC
>ERZ651776.2975-NODE-2975-length-17577-cov-97.652514_pt1 | contig 17577 bp, 17 predicted proteins | sample MGYA00514761_ERZ651776 | MGnify/ENA metagenome assembly ERZ651776 | reverse complement strand
TTTTTGAAATTCTATTAAAATCTAGACCAAATTCATCATCACAACAAACAGCAATCTTAATTTTTTTAAAATTATTCTTGGTTTGATTTTTAACATCTAATGCTAAAATTTTTTCTTTAACTTCGTTAAATGTAGTTAAAAATAAGTCAAAGTTAATGATCAGTTTATTATAGGAAGGGATAATATTATTTATTCCATTAATTTCATTTGTCTCAACTAACTTTGAGATTTCATTAAAGTAACAGATTACATTTGAATTTATTTGTTCATTTACATCTGATCCAAAATCACAATATACTGATGCATCACCAAGATTTGATATATTTTTGATCATACCATGTTATACTGTAGGCTATAGGTTATGGAAATTAATATCAATTGCGACTTAGGTGAAAAATCAAAATTTCACTCAATAGAAAATGATCCTGCTTTACTAGATATTGTAAATTCGGCAAATGTTGCCTGTGGTTATCATGCTGGAGACCATGAGACAATGAGGATGGTTGTTCAAACTTCTAAAAAAAATGGTGTAAGTATTGGAGCTCATCCATCATTTAATGATCCAGAAAATTTTGGGAGAAAAAGAAAGAATTTAAATTCATCTGAAATTTCAAAACTTATTATTGACCAATTTCAGACGCTAAATAAAATTGCTCAAGAGTATGGTGAAAAGGTTACTCATATAAAGCCTCATGGTGCGTTAAATAATATGGCTTGTGAAGACTTAGAGCTTGCAACACATTTGGCAAAAACTATTTATCAAATTGATAAAGAAATAATTTATCTAGTACCAACTGGATCAAAAATGGAAATAGCTGCAAAAAAACTCAATATGAAAATCGCATGTGAAATTTTTGCAGATAGAAACTACGAAGATGATGGTAATTTGGTATCGAGATCAAAATCTAATGCACTTATTACCGATCCTGAGATTGCAAAAAGTCATGTTCTTAGTATGGTTAAAAACCAATCCTTAAATTGTCTCAGTGGTAAAAAAATACCTTGTGAAATCGATTCTATTTGCATACACGGTGATAATATAAGCTCATTAGAGACTGCAAAAATTATAAGAAATAACTTAATAAAAAATAATATTAAACTTAAACCATTAACTAAAATGACTAAATTTAAATAAGTATGATGAAAAAAAATATAATCTTTATTTTAGTATTTTTATTTTTAAGCGCAAATGTTTTTGCTGCAGGGAGTAATGACACATCGGCTAAAGAAGATAATTATAAAAAGGGATATAATTTAATTAAAAATGCAGAAAAATTAGAAAAGAAAAATAAAGTAGATGCTTCTATTAAGAAATACAAACAAGCGATAAAATATCTTACAATTGAAAATAAAGATAAGCCAAATCAAGCGGATACTCTTAATTACTTAGGTTATGCTTCTAGAAAAGTTGGTGATTTTGAGATTGCTGAAAAATTTTATCTTGAAGGACTTGCATTAGACCCTCAACATATTGGTATTAATGAATATTTAGGAGAGCTATATGTTCAAACTGGAAGATTGGATAATGCAAAAGAAAGATTAAAAGTTCTAGAAAATTGTAGTTGTAATGAATATGATGAATTAAAAGAAATCATTAAAGGTACAAAAAAAAATAAGTACTAACAATGATCAATATTCAAAATAATATTTGGTCAATTTCATCATTTTTAAAAAATAAACAACATAATTTTAATAAAAAAAATATACTTGCACAGTTACCAGCAAAATTTATAGATGAGGCAATATTGGGTATATCTAATTGGGATAATTACTCTCCCACTCCATTAATTAAATTAAATAAATTAAATGAAATACTAAAACTAAAAAATATATATTATAAAGATGAGGATAAAAGATTTGATTTAAAATCTTTTAAAGCTTTAGGTGGAGCTTTTGCTGTTTATAAAATTGCAAATAAAAAAAAAAATATAACTGTATCAACAGCTACAGCAGGGAATCATGGAAGATCTGTAGCCTGGGGCGCTCAAAGACTAGGTCTAAAGTGTAAAATTTTTGTAAGTGAATTTGTTAGTGAGTCTAGAGCAGATGCTATGCGTAAACTTGATGCTGAAGTCATTAGGGTTAAGGGCAACTATGATGATTCATTAAAAGCATGTATTAAACAATCTACTAAAAATAATTGGGAAATTGTTCAAGATGTCTCTTGGGATGGATACAAAGAGGTACCTAAACTAATTATGGCTGGGTACACTATAATGATAAAAGAAATTTTGGATAAAATTGATACAAATCCAATTACACATGTTTTTCTTCAAGCAGGTGTTGGTGGAATGGCAGCAGCAATGGTTGCTGGCTTTGCAAAATTATCAAAAAATACACCTAAGTTTATCACTGTAGAACCAGAAAATGCAGATTGTGTGTTCCAAAGTATCAAAAATGGAAAACCAACAACTGTAAATATCAAAAAAGAAACAATTATGGGCGGAATGTCTTGTGGAGACATCTCCAGTATAGCTTGGGAAATTTTAAAAGACTCTACAAATTATTGTGTAACAATTCCTGATGAGGCAATATCAACTACAGTTGCATTGCTAGCAAAGGCTCAATTATCTAATGAAAAAATAATAGGAGGAGAATGTGCTGTACCTGGAATAATTTCATTAATAGGCTCAATTAAAAATAGCAATTATGCAAGTGAATTAGAGCTTAATGAAGAGTCTAATGTTCTTTTATTTGGTTGTGAGGGATTGACAGATAATGAGATGTATCAAAAACTACTTAATGATGGGTTAAAGAAAATTTAATCAATATGACAAAAAAAGCTATTGTTTGGATCAGAGAAGATTTCAGAACTGATCATAATGAAGCATTAGCTTTAGCTAGTCAAAACCATGAATTTATAAGTGCACTTTATATATATAACCCAAAAAATTTTGACAAAAAAAGAGAGGCTCAAAAATGGTGGTTATCTAAGTCTCTAGAAATTTTTAGTATAGATTTAAAAAAACTTAATATTGCATTAGAAATACAATTGGGTGATGAACTAGATATATTATCAAATTTAAGTAAAAAAGATGATGTTACTGTTTATTGGACAAAAGTTTATGAACCAGATGTAATTGCTAAAGGAAAAAAAATTAGAGATCTATTTATTAAAAATGAAATCCAATATAAATATTTCAAAGGTAATATTCTTGTAGAATTTCAAGAACTAACCAAAGATGATGGCACTCCATATAAAGTGTTTACTCCTTTTTGGAAAAAAACAGAACAATTTTATATCTCAAAAGCTCCGTCTAAAAACTTTAAAATTGAAACAAAAAAAAAACAGATAAACTTATTTAAAAAATCTATTTCTATAAAAGATATCTTGCCTAAAAAAAACTGGTATAAAAAATTTGAAAATTATTGGAAACCTTCTGAGCAGGAAGCTAACAAATACTTACAAAAATTAATTGATAGTAAAATTGAAGGATATGGAGATGCACGCGATATTCCTGGTGTAGAAGGAACCTCCAAATTATCTCCTTTTTTAAAATTTGGCCAAATACATGTCGAAACAATTTGGAAAAAATGTCAGGCTATTAAGAATAAAAAAATTGGATATAGAAAATATATAAATGAATTAGGATGGAGAGAATTTTCACACAGTTTAATTAATTATTTTCCACAAATGCTTACGGGTAACCTTAGAAAAGATTTTGATAGTTTTCCTTGGGTTAAAAATGAAAAATTTCTTAAGGCTTGGAAAGCTGGTATGACAGGATATCCTATAGTGGACGCTGGCATGAGAGAACTTTATGAAACAGGATGGATGCATAATAGAGTACGAATGATTGTTGCTTCTTTTCTAGTAAAACATTTAAGAATAAATTGGATGGAAGGTGAAAAACATTTTCAAAATTGCTTATTAGATTATAACAAAGCAAGTAATATTGCTCAATGGCAGTGGGTTGCAGGGTGTGGTGCAGATGCCGCTCCATATTTTAGAATATTTAATCCCATACTCCAAGGTGAAAAATTTGACAAAGAGGGTTTGTATACAAAGAAGTGGGTGCCTGAATTATGTAGGATGCCTAATAAATTTTTGTTTAAGCCCTGGGAGTTAGAAAAAAAAAATCAAGAGGTAATTAAAACAATTATAGGCAAAGATTATCCAGCTCCTATTGTAGATCATTCAGCAGCAAGAAATAGCGCTTTAGAAGCGTTTAAAAAAATAAAAAAAAATTAATCACCAAAAAAATGCAAAATAATTTTTCTGTTCTGAGGGTTTATTCTATGTTCAAATAGGTAAATTCCCTGCCATTTTCCAAGTAAAAGAACATTATTTTTTATACTTAAGCTAATTTGGTTATTTGTTAATGACGCTTTAATATGTGCTGGCATATCATCTTTGCCCTCAGTTGTGTGGATATAAAGTTGATCATCCATTGGAGCTAATTTGTTAAAATGCTTTATTAAATCAATTTGAACATCTGGATCTGCATTTTCTTGAACTATTAAAGAAGCGCTGGTGTGCTGGATACTTAAATTAATGAAACCATTATTAAACTTATTACTTTTAATCCATTTTATAACTTGATCTGTTATCTCATAAAGACTTATTCCATTTGTATTAATTTCTAAATTACAAAACTCTTGTTTCATTAATTAAGATTATTAGACGTGAGTTCGTAAAGTCTACTTGAAGTTCTCTTAAATGTGGCAAATAAATTCTTTGATGAAGTTAAGCTTTTTAAATCTAGTTCAGAACTTATGGTAAGTTTTATTTTTTTTTCATAGACGATATCTATCAATGTAATAAAGCGCTGTTGTTGATTAGAGTTATTCTCTTTAAAAGCTGGTATGTTTTCAATTAAAATGTGATCACACGCCTCTGCTATCTTGATATAATCCTCTGCTCCAATATTCTTATTACACAAATCATCAAAATCAAACTTTGCAATTCTATTATAATAATTTTTTATTAAAAATATTCTTCCTTTAATAGAAATTTTTTTTTCTTCTCGATTAATATTTTTGGTTAATTTTCTAAATATCTTATTAATTTTGAATAAAGTTTTTTCATCTAAAGGAAAAAAAAATCTATTATCATTTTTTGAAATTCTATAATCTTCATCTATTATAAGTTCATATTCATGACACCTTTTTTTCATAATTTCAATAAATGGTAAAAATTGATCTCGTTGAAGACCATTTTTATATAAATCATTAATTTTTAAGTTTGATGAGAAAATGACTTTTATATTTTGTTCAAATATTCTTTTAAATAAATTTCCTAATATCATTGCATCTACAATATTTGTTACTTGAAATTCATCAAAATATATTAATTTGTATTTCTTTTTTAATTCATCTACAAATTTATCAATAGAATTTGATTTATCTGTATTTTTATTTCTAAAAATAAAATCATGAAAACCAATCATAAATTCATTAAAATGAAATCTTTGCTTTTTACAGTTAAGATTGTTGTAAAAAAAATTTAAAATCATGGTTTTGCCTACACCCACATCACCTTGAAGATAAAATCCAATATTATTATTCTTTTTAATGAAAAAATTTGAAAAAATATTATTTGTAAAATTATTTTGATAAAACTTATTAATATTTTTGATAGTGGAAATTTGATTATTGTTAATTTCTAATTGATTAGATTTACAATGTTCTACAAATAATTTATTTAGATTCATTTTTTTTTAAAGTCTATACCATACTCAGATCTTGGCCCTTTTCTCAACCCAAAGGGGCCTGATATAAACAGGGTTAATGGCTTTGTGCCTAGCTTAAGGTCAACCCTATGTAAATTATTTGCTGATCTAAAACCTATATATCCTGGGGGTCTCCAATATTTTCCTGTCCTTAGAGTTTCCCAATAACCGCCTCTAAGTATAATTGTTATATAGGGAAATGTATGATTATGGACTCCTTCTCCATGGTCATCTGCTAGCATTTCATGAATTAATATATTGAAAGGAAACCATTTTGGACGATGTCTAAATAGTACATAATACCTATTCATCCAAGGTTTTGCTTGATCATATTTTGGATGAGAGGGGCCTCTATCAAATACAACTTTTTTTCTACCTAATTTATCAAGTAGTCTTAATAACATTTAATCTAGTTTAATTATTGAGTCCTCTTTAATCAAAAACATATTTTGATTTAAAATAAATGGTCTTGAAATTTTATTTCTATCTATCTTAATAATAGATTTAGTTTTTCCAATTTTTAAATCTACTACAAGCAATCGTCCATTGTCAGTGGTTAAATAAATATTATTCTTTCCTACAAAAAAACCTACCGGATTAATAGACGCTCTTTTCTTTTTTTTAAATGAATTAAATAAATCGGTAATTCTTATTATATTTCCATTTTTTCCATCTATAATTACTAAATAACCCTCATTTGTAATGCTAAAGATTAAATTATCAATTATAGTTGATTGAAGGCTAGAATTGATATTTTGCTTCCATTTTAAATTTCCAGAATCAAGATCTAATGAATAAAATTCATTTCTGTTATTTGAAAAAACTATCATCTCATTATTAGTAACTATACTTGAGGTGCTTAATAAAAAAGTATCTTCAAATATTGTTGTATTTTGTGTTGGCGTTTGCCACAACATATTACCATTAGTAATGTCGATTGCTGTGATATTTCCAGATGAGTCATTATAATATAAAGCTTCATTTATGATTGCGATCGAAAGTTTTTTTTGTGATTTTATAAATGTATTATTTCCTTTTACATTCCATAATTCAGAGCCATCTTTAATAGATAGACATCGTAAAACATTATTAAAATCAATAATGAAAAACATATCATTATATGTCTTAATTTGAGAATTAAATGGTGAACTGTTATATTTAGACCATAGTAATTTTCCACTGTTTAAATTCACAGCATAATATTTAGATATATTATCAGCTACAATTAATGTGTCGGTAGACTTTGCAAAGCTTAATACTGGCTTGAGTTTTTGTTCTTGTTTATTGTAATAATTTTTTTTCCAGATAATGTTTGAATTTGGGTCGAATTTAATTAAAGACCCTTTTTTATCAAAGAAAATGATATTGTTGTCATCAAATATAGGTTTTGGTTCGTAGTATTCAAAATTATTAATCTTTGAAAATTTATATTTTGATACTTTTTTAAGTTCACCATCATAATTTATTCTTCCATCATTATTGGTTAAATCACTATTAAAACTATTATTTTCTATATTTGATTTTAATACTATCTCAAAATTGGAATTAAATTCTTTATCAAAAATTTCATTCTTAGCGAATAATTCAATTGGCTTAGTATTTTCTTCAATCAAATCTTTTTTTTCTGTCCAAATTCCTGATTTTGTGTCTAGAGAGCAGGCATTTAATAATAGTAAAAAACTTAAAAAAATAACTTTATTCACTAAGGTCTCTATTTATTCTTTTTTGTGATGCTGATTTGATATCGGTATTAACTTCAGGAAGGCTTAGTATCTGATTAAAAAATTCTTTTGCTTTTTGCTTTTCTCCTTTTGAGTAGAAATATTCAGCAATCAAATATAAAGCATGCGATTTCCATATACTTTCTGAATTAATTAAAGGATTTAAAATCATCAATAATTCATTTTCTGATACAAAGTTTGAATTAAATAGCCCCTTTTTATAAATATTTAGATTTTTTATTTCTTTATCAAGCTTTGTTTTGTTAATTACCTCATCAAATAACTGATTAATTTCTTCTTGGTTTTCAATTAAATTATTATCTATTAAAAAATATAACGCCAGTGGTGAATAGGTAGTGTCATTCGCTTTCACTATATCAGTTAAGTTTTCTATTATTTTTCGAGAATTTTCTGGGTTAAAATTTATTACAGCAAAATTATACTTATTAGCCAACTTGAGCTTTGTTTGTTTTTTATAGGTATCAATTGAATAAATACCAATTACCAAAATTACTAAAATTAATACTGATGAGATTATTTTTTTTTTATTATTTGTTAAAAAGTTTTTAATCTTTTCATTTCTTGTATTTGAGTCGATTATTGAAATTTCTTCATCCATATTAAATCATATTTCTTAAAACAAATTGAAGAATGCCACCATGTTTATAATATTCTAATTCATTCTTAGTATCAATTCTACAAAGAGTTTTAATTTTTTTTATATCTCCATTTGCATATTTTATCTCTACGCTAATATGATCAGAAGGGTTCACTCCATCTTGTATTTCTAAAACAGTAATCAATTCAGAGCCAATTAAATTTAGGTTGGTTCTATTATTTCCCTCTGTAAACTGAAGCGGTAAAACACCCATTCCAATTAAATTTGATCTATGAATTCTTTCAAAACTTTCTGCAATAACTGCTTTTACACCTAATAGTTTTGTTCCTTTTGCCGCCCAGTCTCTTGAAGAACCTGTTCCATATTCCTTGCCACCTATAACAACTAAATCTACACCTCTTTTTTTATATTCTTCAACTGCATTGTAAATTGGCATAACTTTATCTTCTGGATATAATTTAGTAAAACCTCCTTCTGTTCCAGGAGCCATTTCATTTCTAATTCTAATATTTGCAAATGTTCCTCTCATCATAACCTCGTGATTTCCTCTTCTCGAACCATAAGAATTATAATCTTTCGGTTGTATTTGATGTTCCATAAAATATTCACCTGTTGGACTTTCTTTTTGAATATTTCCTGCTGGCGAAATATGGTCAGTCGTTACCATGTCACCTAAAATTAAAAGTAGTCTTGCATCCTTGATTGGTTTAAAGCCTTCTGGTGTATCAGGTAAATTTTCAAAGAAAGGTGGTTTTTTTACATAAGTAGAAGTGTCATCCCAATTATATATACTTGTATTTTCTGTTTTAATTTCTTGCCACTGTTTAGGTCCTTCTGAGACATTGGAATATCTTTTAATAAACATGTCAGCATTAAGTGCGTCTCTTAATGTTTCTTCAATTTCTTTATTTGAAGGCCAAATATCTTTTAAAAAAATATCTTTTCCATCTTTATCTTGTCCTAAAGGATCTTTGTATAAATCAAATTCCATATGACCTGCTAATGCATAGGCTACTACAAGAGGTGGGGAAGCAAGATAATTTGCTTTGATATGGGGAGATATTCTTCCCTCAAAATTTCTATTTCCTGATAATACAGATACAGCATATAAATTTTCTTTTTGGATAGCGTCTGTAATATTTTCAGGTAGAGGACCAGAATTTCCTATGCATGTTGTACACCCATAGCCCACTAAATTAAATCCAAGTTTATCTAAAAATATATTCAGGCCAGCTTTTTCTAAATAATCAGTTACAACTTGTGAACCTGGGGCTAAAGATGTTTTGACCCAAGGTTTAGTTGTTAAGCCTAATTCAACAGCTTTTTTAGCTAAAAGACCAGCACCAATTAAAACATTAGGATTTGATGTATTGGTGCAGGATGTTATGGCAGCAATTAATATTGATCCATCTTTAATTTCATAATCTGTATTTTCAACTTTTGAAACATTTTGTTTATTTCTTTGTGTGGCATCTTTAAAAACTTTTTTAAATTCAACAGAAGCATTTGTAAGCAAAACTTTATCTTGAGGTCTTTTAGGTCCTGAAATTGTTGGCACAACTGTAGACATGTCTAAAGAAATAGTATCTGTAAATTCTATACCCTCACTTGCCCATAAACCTTGTTCTTTAGCATAAACTTCAACAATTTTTACGGTTGCTTCATCTCTTCCAGAAAATCTTAAATATTTTAATGTTTCATTATCAATGGGAAAAAATCCACAAGTTGCACCATACTCTGGTGCCATGTTTGCAATTGTTGCTCTATCAGCTAGTGTTAAATTTTTTAAACCCTCACCATAAAATTCAACAAATTTTCCAACAACTCCTTTATCTCTTAACATCTTTACAACTGTTAATACTAAATCAGTAGCAGTGGTGCCCTCTGGCATTTTATTTTTAACTTCAAATCCTATTACTTCAGGAATTAACATTGAAATTGGCTGACCTAACATTCCAGCTTCTGCTTCAATGCCTCCAACACCCCATCCAAGCACTGACAATCCATTAACCATTGTCGTGTGGCTATCTGTACCAACTAAGGTATCAGGAAATAGATAATCCTCTTCATTAAACTTCTCAGACCACACTACTTTAGATAGGTATTCTAAATTAACCTGGTGACAGATTCCTGTTCCAGGAGGAACAATCCTAAAATTATTAAACGCTTGCTGACCCCATTTTAGAAATGAATATCGTTCTCCATTTCTTTCAAATTCTATATCAACATTCTTTTCAAAAGAATCTGATTTAGCAGATTTGTCTACTTGTACAGAGTGATCAATAACTAAATCTACCGCTGACAAAGGATTAATAGAATTTGGATCTCTATTTTTTTCTTTTACAGCCTCTCTCATAGCAGCTAGATCTGCTACAGCTGGTATACCTGTATAATCTTGCAGTAAAACTCTTGCAGGACGGTAAGCTATTTCAGTGTTTGATTTTTTATCTTTTAACCAAAGTTTAATTGCATCTATTTGATCTTTATTAACAGATAAATCATCTTCATATCTTAAAAGATTTTCTAGCAAAACTTTCAAAGATTTTGGTAATTTTGAAATACCTTCTAATCCATTTTTTTCAGCTTCAGCTAATGAATAATATTTATAGTTTTTGCCATCAATACTGATTGATTTTAAAGACTTATATGAATTTTGGTTTCCTGGTTTCATTTAGTTAGATGTAAAATCCTATTATACAAAGAATAAGAAGCAATGACATAGCATAATTGAAACGTTTAATGAAATTAATATTTGTCGCAAAACCCCTTAAGAATTTACCTAAAAATGCCCATACAGTAATACTTGTTATAGCTGTTAAGGAACAAACAATAATAACAGATAAAGAGCTCATCAAATAATTATCCTCTTTGACAAATTTAGATATTAAAGTAATTGCTGCCATTACACCTTTTGGATTTAAAAACTGAAATATAAATGTATCAAAAAATTTTACAGGATTTTCTTTTTTATCTTCAGTTGATGAATTAGTGAAAGAAATTTTATACGCTAGATAAAATAAAAAAATTGTACCTAATATTCTAATTATCTCTTGAATTATTGGATACTTAACAAAAGTTGATATTAGAACAAAATTAATTAATATAACTAATGTAGTATATCCTAACCACACACCTAGTATTAGTGGAATTGTTTTTTTTATACCAAAATTAAATCCTGAATAAGATGCTACAGCATTGTTTGGTCCAGGAGTGTAACCAAGTGAAACCGATATACCAATTAACAATAATAATTCTGAGTACATAAAAAATTAAGCTATAGGAAGGCCATTCTCAGATGGTTGAGAGGGATGAACCAATATCACTTTACCTTCTTCATCAATTGATCCTAAAATAAGAACTTGCGAAACAACTCCTGCAATATTTTTTTCTGGAAAATTACAAACACCAATTACCTGTTTTCCTTTTAAATTTTCTTCATTATAATAATGAGTAATTTGAGCAGATGATTGTTTAATTCCTATATCATCTCCAAAATCTACTTTTATTACCAATGAGGGTTTTCGAGCTTTTTCATTTTTTTTAACAGATATGACTGTTCCAACTCTAATATCAACTTTGTCAAAAATATCATACGTTATTTGTTCTTTCATTATTTTAATATATAATAGAAATAATTTATGAGTACAGAAAATAGTTCTAATCAATTATTTAATAATTCTATAAAAATTTTAAAAGATTTGATTTCATTTAAAACTATATCTGGTCAAGATAATAGCTCTTTAATTAATTATTGTGATGAAATTTTAAAAAAGATAGGTGCTACATCATTTAGAACTTTTGATGATGAAAAAAAAAGAGTTAATCTTTTTGCAACACTTAAAGCAAAGAACCCTAGTAATAAAAAACCTATAATTTTATCAGGTCATACTGATGTTGTTCCTGTTTCTAAAGGATGGAGTGCGGATCCATTTGAAGCGATAATTAAAGATGAAAAACTTTTTGGTAGAGGGGCTTGTGATATGAAAGGTTTTATTGCTTGCACTTTAGCTTTCGCTCCAATTTATGCAAAAGCAAATTCTGATAGAGATATTCATTTTTCTTATACCTTTGATGAAGAAACAGCTTGTATTGGAGCTCCAATATTAATTGCTGAATTAAAAAAAAGAGGAATAAAAGATGGAATTTGTATAATTGGAGAACCAACTAATATGAAAATCATAGATGCTCATAAAGGGTGTTATGAATATACAACTTATTTTGAGGGTTTAGCAGGTCATAGCTCTGCTCCACATAAAGGTGTCAGTGCTGTTGAATACGCGTCAAAATATGTGAATAAATTAATTGAGTTAAGAGAAAAACTAAAAGAAAGATCTCCTAAAGACTCTATTTTTGACCCTCCACACTCCACACTATCAATTGGTGGAATATTTGGCGGGATAGCTCACAATGTAATTGCTGACAAATGTCACATCAACTGGGAAACAAGACCTGTTGTTAAAGAAGATGGTGTATTTTTGAATTTAGAAATAGATAAATATGCTAATGAAGTTTTATTGCCAGATATGAAAAAAGTTTATCCTAAGGCTACAATTAGCAAAAAAATTATTGGTGAAGTAATTGGTTTTGATAGAGATGAAGCATCAAAAGCCTGTGAATTAGTTTCAAGTTTAACAGGAGATAATTCAAGAGAAGTTGTTTCTTTTGGAACCGAAGCTGGTCTATTTCAAGAGATAGGAATAAGCACAGTTGTTTGTGGTCCTGGTTCAATTGAACAAGCACATAAAATTGATGAATTTATAAAACTTGATGAGCTTAAAAAATGTTTAAGCTTGCTGGATGGTATTAAAGAAAAATCTGTAATAAATTAACAAATTGTTAATTCAGTCAAATTAAATTATAATTTTTTATGACAAAAAAAGATACTCGCGATCTAATTGGTTATGGTTCAAATTTACCTAAAGTTGAATGGCCAAACAAAGCACGTATAGCAGTTCAAATAGTCTTAAATTATGAAGAAGGGGCAGAAAATTGTGTTCTTAATGGAGACAAAAATTCAGAAGTTTTTCTGTCAGAAATTATAGGCGCTCAACCTATAAAAGGAAGACATATGAATATGGAGTCGCTTTATGAATATGGATCAAGAGTAGGTTTTTGGAGACTTCACAATCTTTTTCAAGAAAAAAAAATTCCTATAACTATTTTTGGAGTTGGGATGGCCTTAGAAAAAAACCCTGAAATTTGTAAAGCCATAATAGAAGCTGATTATGAAGTAGCTTCACATGGATGGAGATGGATTGATTATCAAAATATTAAAAAATCAGAAGAAAAAAAACATATGCAGCTTGCTATTAAAGCTCATACTAAAATTTTTGGTAAAAGACCTGATGGTTGGTATACAGGAAGATGTAGTCCAAATACCAGAGATTTAGTTATGGAAGATGGTGGATTTTTATATGACAGTGACTCATATAGCGATGATTTACCATATTGGGAAAGCAGAAATAAAAAAAAACAATTAATCATTCCTTATACTCTTGATAACAATGATATGAGATTTGCAACAAACCAAGGTTTTAATACTGGTGATCATTTTTATAGTTATCTTAAAGATAGTTTTGATGCTTTGTATGAAGAAGGAAGAACAAACCCAAAAATGATGTCTGTTGGACTACACTGTAGAATAATTGGTAAACCTGGTAGAATTCAATCTTTAAAAAAATTTTTAGATTATATAATAAAACATGAAGATATTTGGATTTGCAAAAGAGTTGATATTGCTAAACATTGGATTAAAAACTATTCCTAACAATGTCTGAAAAAATAATTTTCACAAATGGATTAATAGACTTGGCTCAGCCCCGATTAGGTTCAAAAGTTATTTATAAAACAGATGATTTTTTTGCTTCAGCCAATAGAATTATAAATCCAGCACCAGCTGTTTTTAAAGAGGGATTGTTTGATAAAAACGGAAAATGGATGGATGGTTGGGAGTCGAGAAGAAAAAGAAATCCAGGACATGATTATTTAATTATTAAATTAGGTAAACCTGGGAAAATTTCGAAAATAGATGTGGACACATCTCATTTCAATGGGAATCAACCATCTATGATTTCTTTAGAGGCCTGTAACTCTAAATCTAATTCGTATAAAAATTTTAGGTGGAAAACTTTACTGAATAAAAAAAAAACAAAAGCTAACAGCCATCATTTTTTTAATATCTCTTCTAAATCTACAATTACCCATATTAAATTTAACATTTTTCCAGATGGAGGAGTTGCTAGATTAAGGCTTTTTGGAAAAATTTCAAAGGACACAATTAACTTAAAAAATAAGACTACAAATTTAACATCTCTTTTAAACGGAGCCTCAGTTATAGCTTGTAATAATGAACATTTTGGAAAAGCTGAAAATATTTTAGCACCTGGTAAAGCAAAAAATATGGGTGATGGATGGGAAACTAGAAGAAGAAGAGACAAAGGTTCTGATTGGCTAATATTAAACTCAATTGATGGCAATAAAATTGATAAAATTGAAATATCAACACATCATTTTAAAGGAAATTATCCAAGTCACTGCTCTCTTCAAGCGATTTATATTCCAAACAATAAAACATCATCTTCAATTATAAAAAATTCTAAGAAGTGGAAAATTCTATTAGATAAAGTTAAATTATCAGCAAATAAGACACATATATTTAAAAACAAATTAATGAAAAATAATAAAATTAATTATGTTAAAATTAATATTTTTCCAGATGGTGGTATTTCAAGATTTAGAATGTTTGGTAAGGCACTTTAATGAAAATTATAATTAAGCCAAAACCAATCACTAAAGAAAACTTCTCTAAGTATGGAGACGTAATTACAACTAAAGATATAAAGCCACTTGAAATTAATAATGGTTATGCAAAAAGATTTGATGGTATAGCAAATTTAGACACGTCAACTGATAATGGAGAAACTACTATTTGTATTTTTTCTGCCTTAAAAAGATCCTTTCCAATGAAAATTGATATGATGGAAAAACACCCTTTAGGAAGTCAAGCTTTTATACCGATGCAAGAAACTACTTTTTTAGTATTAGTTGCACCAAAGGGTGATAAACCAAATATCGATGAAATTGAGTCCTTCATTGTTCCACCAAATATAGGTGTGAATTATAATCCTGGTATATGGCACTTTCCTTTAATCTCCACTAAAGATATGAATTTTTTAGTCGTAGATAGAAAAGGTTCTGGTGACAATCTTGTGCTTGAAGATTTAAATAAAGAAGAAATATTTCTAAAATACTAAAACCCGCCGCACTAATGCGGCGGGTCTTTTGTTATAACTATAGAGTTTTGTCTTATCTTTTAGATATTACTAAATGAACTACAGCACCTAATGATGCTCCAATTATCCAAGCATATCCTCCGCCACCACCTAAGTTAGCAAAGAAATCATCTAAACCTAAAATCAAGATGTTTGGCCAAACAGTTCCAACTGCGATGTAACCTGACAATATCCAAGCTAACATTCCCTTGTAATTGAAGCCACCATTGTAATGATATTGTCCTTTAGAACTATCATCAAACAATGCATCCACATCTAGTTTTTCTTTTTTGATAATGTAGTAATCAACCATCATGATACCAAATACTGGCGCAAGAATTGCTCCTAACGTATTAACAAATGGAAATAAACCCATTTGAGTAATAACAGCAACCCACATACCACCAATAATAAAACCAAAACCAGCTGTGATTAACCCACCAGTTTTAAAATTAATTTTACTTGGCATTAAATTGGCTAAGTCATACGCAGGAGGTATAAAGTTTGCAACCATATTTATACCAACTGTTGCAGCAAAGAATGCAAATGCAGCAATAATTGTTAAACCTAGGTTATCTACTTTAGCTACCATCTCTGTAGGACTTGCAACATACTCACCAAAAATTGCGATTGTTCCACCTGTGATCATTAAAGTAATAAAAGAGAATAAGATCACGTTACCTACTAATCCCCATAGGTTACCTTTTCTCATTTCATCTTCATTTTTAACAAATCTAGCGAAGTCACCAAAATTGATAACCACTGCAGCAAAATATCCAACCATGATAGAAAATACTGCTAAGAAAGCTCCAAATGATCCTAAGCCTTCAAAGCCACCTGTTCTTTCACCACCAGAGAATATATTTCCAACTTCCGAAAATAATCCTCCACCAGCTTTAGCCCAGATAATAATCATTAATAGTATCATTACCGCATAGACAGCAGGACCAGCAAAGTTTAAGAATTTTTTAACAAGATCTACACCCTGCCAAAATAAATAAACTTGAAATGCTGAAACAAATATAAATGAAACCCACATTACACCTGTCATACCAAGAAACATAACTTCACCTTCCATTCCTGTTATTCCAGTAATTAAAAGTGCTACAGCAGTTGATGCTGCATAAGTTTGTGCTCCATACCAAAACATTGCAACAAGACCTCTGGCCATTGCTGGAAAGTTTGCTCCAAAGACACCCATACTAACACGAGCGAATACTGGATATGGAATTCCATGTTTTACACTTGGTTTACCTGATAAGTTTACTAGCCACATTATAAAAAATCCTGCTAGAATTAATGCAGCAAATACAGCCCAACCATTTAGTCCTGACGCTAAAAACAAAGATGCTGCCAAAGTATAACCAAATAAACTTTGAACATCATTAGCCCAGACATTAAAGATTTCGAACCATCCCCAATTTTTTTTATTGCTTGGAGTTGGAGCTAAATCTGAGTTGTAGAGTTTTGACGATCTACCCATATTATTTCTCCCTTTTATTTTTGTTACTCTTATTAACTATCAAGTTATGGTAACACTACCTGCGACATTATGGATTATTTATGTTCTGTAAAGTATAAAGCGATACAACTTCTAGTTTAGAAAATTAACTAATAAATATAGGGCTTATTGAATTGCAGAAAACCTATTATGAACAGCAACATAAATTGGATTAATCGTTCCAACCACTAACAACTTTAACCTCAAGATACTCTTCTAGGCCTAATTTACCAGCTTCACGACCAATGCCTGAATGTTTATAACCACCAAATGGAGCATCTGGTGCTAAACCAGCTCCATTAATATCAACCATTCCTGATCTTAATTTTCTAGCAACTCTATTCGCTTTTTCTTGATCTTGAGTTTGAATAAAATTTAATAATCCATATGGTGTGTCATTTGCAATTGCAATTGCTTCTTCCTCTGTCTCAAAAGGAATTATACATAACACGGGTCCAAATATTTCTGTTCTTGCAATTTGCATTTGATTATTAACATCTGCAAATGCTGTAGGTTTTACAAAATAACCTTTATTTAAACCCTCAGGTTTACCTAATCCACCAGCAACTACTTTGGCTCCTTCATCTATTCCAACTTGGATTAATGATTGAATTTTATCAAATTGGGTTTTTGAAACTACAGGTCCTATGTGATCCCCTTCTTTATTAGCAACATCAACTTTCATAGAATTAGCAAAATTCTTAACTCTTTCAACTGCTTCATCATACATTGATTTTTCTACCAACATTCTTGTTGGAGCATTACAAGATTGTCCTGTATTTCTAAAACATCT
>ERZ651776.2964-NODE-2964-length-17622-cov-4.590881_pt1 | contig 17622 bp, 16 predicted proteins | sample MGYA00514761_ERZ651776 | MGnify/ENA metagenome assembly ERZ651776 | reverse complement strand
CCCGGTAACTCACTTTGTTTTTTCGTTTACGAATTGACGAATTGTCTGCGATATTGTCTGCAATGATCGTCTGCAATCAATCTAAATATCCAAATCGAAAGTCTTCGTTCTCACATCTACCTTCAGTGTCTTCCCGTATAAATAAGCCGCCCCAATCGCAACCGTGATCGGGTATTTCCTTTCAGCAGTAGTCTCCTTATCGAACCACGGAAGTCTATACCGTACTAAATTGTAGTAGTCCGCGTTCTGTACGGTCCACTTCTTCCCGTTCCGGAGGTTGATTTCGATGAAAGCATTCGTGGGATTCAGACCCGACGAGGGGAGGATTTCGTCGAACGAGGAGTCGAGAATTATACCCGACAGACCAGAGTCTATTACAACGACCATGTCCCTCCCTGGAGAGGGTTGGAAAACTGATTCACCTATTTGGATTGAATGAATCGCCGTTGCGTAGTAAAACGCATTTGATGAATACGGTTTGAAGTCGTAGAATTTGTAGGGAAAAGTCTCCTCCCCGACGCCACGCGTAAGACGCAGCGTCTCGTCCGCATAACTCAGCACAAAAGCGTCCCAATCAAACTGAGATACAACGGACGGTCGCTCGGCATCGTCGTACGATAGCCCGAGATAATTCGTGTTCACTCCCCTCCGTGGCTGGACTTTCCCGACGAGGGTCATCCTCTTCTCTCCCTCCCCCGTGCGACCAGGCAAACGTACCGGACAATTCACCCACGTCACGAGCAGTACATCCTCGCCGTACTGCTCGGTACTCGTCGTACTACCGCCGGCGATAGGTACATTGGGGTGGGAGTGGGAGTGGTCCCCGAGAGATCCCACCGTCAAAAACGGACTCCCCGTGTCGATAATTACTTCCGATGGATGGTCATCGACGGTCACCGTCGAGATGAGAAGACCACTTACGGGAAGGAGTTTTAGTGGTAGAGTTAAGGACGATGGAGTTTGGTAGAAGAATGGAGACAGAGACCGAGAGGAGAGGAAAGGGATAAGACCGAAAAGTCGTAGGAATGCAGAGCGGATCATGCGATGCGATGGAAAAATTGAAAAGATTATTTTTTTATTTTTTTCGTTTCCTTTCGGGGTGCCGTTTGACCAAATCCATTACCGTAAAGTGCCTTGCAGGGTCATTTCCAATTGTACTCAGTCCGGTCCTTTTGGGCGCATCAATATAACGCCCTTATTTTGATTGTTTTTCGTTGAAATGGGGAAGACAGGATCCTCGGACCATCAGAAGTTCATTGCATCACTGAACAGCCCGCAGGTTACATCCGGTCCACTCTCACCGATGCGTACACCAGTGTCATCTGGTAGACGTCGGATAGGGTTCCTATACGGTGGACTTCCACAACAGCAACAACAGCAACAACAGCAACAACAACAACAACAACAACAACAACAACAACAACAACAACTCAAGACAGAGCCGAAACTGAAACTAAAGACCGAATTTCCCGACTTCGACGACGACAACATGAAAGACGTGACAAAAAATGGCTCGATCTCCGGCACAAATAACAACAACAGGTTCACTCCTCCTCACTCTCCGTTACAATCTCCCCCCGCCGTGAAGCGTGAGGGGATGAAACGGGAGAGTATTCGGAAGGAGATATTTCCTGCAACACCCGTTGTCTTAAAAAAAGTGAAGAAGTCTGAAGGGAAAATTGTCGACAGGACGAAGCTGAGGTACAAGCTTAGGCAAATTGCACCATTACGATTTTGGGTGACGATAGCGTTACTTGTGCTGATATTGGTATTGGTTTTACTTTACGTCGTGAGAAAAGAGATGAAGATTTACGAAATGACTGTGGAAATGATGGGGGACGGTTGGAAAAATCGCGATCCTAAAAGTAGTCCACCGCCTCTCTCGAAGAAGAGCATCGTCATGAGAACGATAGCCACAATATTCATCAGCGGTGCAACTTCCTACATCGTGAAACTGGTGCTATCAATAATTCGCGAACCTCATCGCGCCTCTTGGTTGACTCGTATGCTTCCCGATAAATGGCGGTATGGGGTTCCCAAGCCGAATCTGCGGGGACATGAGGTCGTTTTATACGCTTTGAATTTTGTTCTCGTTTACCAGAGTATTAAGGTTTGGAAAAATTGGGATTCATCGCCCGTGAGCGCTATGATCAAACAATGGAACCACAGCCGCCTGAATAGATTTATCAATTATGTGAACGCAAAAAAGGCCGCGAGGCTGGCAGCAAAGGCGGCTAAGAGTAGCAACAGCTGGGGCTGGACTGGATTCAATACTTTCCGAAGTGGGGGAGGGGTTGCTGCTGGTGGAGCGAGAGGGGGGCACAATTTATTTCGTTTTTTTGGTTTATCAAAAGGAGCGAAAGCGGCAGTAGACGTAAATGCTATGGCTAGATAGATTAGAATTGGTTTTTTACATGTTTTAGATTTCTTTTCCATGAATGTCATTTAATGCTATTTTGGAGAAAATGTATTTGGATGTATTGATGTATCATCGCCCAGTATAACCCTAAAAACCAAGAAAATTGTCATGAGTTAATCGAGTTTTTGACAGTCAACAACTCGATTTGATTTAATCGCTAAGTGTTTTTTAACCTCTCTCTCTCTCTCATCATTCATACAGCAGCAGCATGCTACTAATATCAAAAACTTAAACTATCTTGCAGCAAGTCCATGGCGACAGATAGATGAGTGTCAGCAGCTTCAGTCAAATACCTTACACATACCATTCCAGCAATCGGGACCTGCCGCTGGTACGACCCTGAGTACGTTTGCTGCCCCCCTCGTTCCAAAGGGCATACCTGCGATGACGACTAGCAGATCGTTTGGGTGGTTGACCAACCCCTTTGTCAAGGCCGCCCGGCAGGCGGCGCTCACAACTTCGTTGTCAAAGGTTGCGGTAGGGGGTATGCCGTCGACGACTGCCGGGTAGATACCCCAGCTGAGGCTTAATCGTCTGGCGCAATCATCTCTGGGAGTGACGGCCAAAATCGGTGTAGTCGGCCTTCCCCTGCTCGCAATCTGTACAGTGGTGCCCGTCAGAGTAAAGACGACCATAGCTTTTGCATGTACGCTGTCAGCAACCTGCTGACTTGCTGACAGCACACTCCCGGTTGGAGTGTCAAGTGGTTCCAGTCTATTTATCCTCAACTCCCTTGCATATCCTTCGTCGGTCTCCACCCTGTTGATGATCCTTTGCTGCATTGCCACGGACTCGAGGGGATATTTCCCGCTTGCACTCTCTCCGCTAAGCATTATGGCATCTGCGCCGTCGTAGATCGCGCAGGAGATGTCGCTAGCCTCGGCACGTGTCGGGGTCGGGCTGTCGATCATGCTCTCGAGCATCTGAGTAGCCACCACCACTGGCTTACCTGCGATTCGGCAAGATTTGATCAGCTGCATTGTTCGTGGTTGTTGTGTTGGCAAAAAAGTGGGGTGGGCAGTAAACACCTACCTTGCGACGTTGTCACAGCCGAAACCAATAAGAGCGCGATCGCTTTGAAATGTCGCCAACCAACCTGCTTCTGCAATATCGGGACATCCTCGGGCGGACACTCGACTCCGAGATCCCCCCTGGCAACCATAATTCCCTCACTCAAATCAATGATTCTGCTGAGCTCGTCACCCCAAAAGCAGCTTGGCTTCTCGATCTTGCTCATAACAGCAGGCCTGTACACCGAAAAGTCCGGAATATTCTCGTCAGCGAGACCGTTTTCGACCATTCCCCCGTTTTCGCGAATGTCGTGAAGGTTGGAGTCGATCAGTGTCTGGATTTCAGCCACATCCTCAGCACGCTGGACGAAAGATAAAGCAACCCAATCTACTCCCAGGGTGAGCATATGGGCGAGGTCAAGGCGATCCTTCTCTGTCAAGGGTGTGATATCCATAATGCTGAGGGGCTGCTTCGTTAGTAATTTTAGGAAGGCTGGTTGGTCGAGTCAAAGTGCCTCACCTATCTGGCGTGTTTACTCCTTTGCGGTCCTTAATCCGGCCATCATTTTCCACCTCACAATCCAAGTAGTCAATTCCCTTCTCCACGACTGTCATGGACAGCTTGCCGTCGTCAACCAGAAGCTTGTGGCCAATTTCACTAGCAATTATTATTTCCGGGTGGGGAAGGTGCACACGGAGATTATTGCCGAGAGTTTGTGAATCAGAATCGAAGCGGAAGATCTGACCTTTACGCTGCGTGCGTGGTGGGGGAAAGAGGGGGTTTTGTGAGATTTTTTCTCCGGTTAATGCAATAAAAACGTTCTATGGTCGTAGCCCTTTAAAGATCGTTTCGTTTCGTCTCGGAAAAAATCTTCTAACATACTCACAAGCTCAAATCCTTCCTCTCTCTCAAAGACTCCTGTCCGAATCTTGGGCCCTTGCAAATCACCAAGCACACCGATCGGGTGATTGTACTTCCTCTCCACCTCCCTGATCTGGTTTACCAAGTCGTCTTTCTCCTCCCTCGTACCGTGAGAAAAGTTTAAACGGAATACATCCGTGCCAGAAAGGAAGAGCTCCTCAATCATAGAGTCAGAAGCAGGACCAAGGGTTGCAATCTGCTTTGTAGACTTCCTCCACCGCCGGGCCAATGTTTGAGTTGTTGTTTCGTAGGAGGAGGAGGAGGAGGAGGAGGAGGCAGATATTGGCTCTTCTGATTGGGGATTAGCCTGGGGAGGCGTGTAGGGATTGCGTTCAAGGGCACTGTCCGATGTCGAAGAGAACGATCGTGAGAAGGTGGGGTAGTGAGGGTGATTGACAGTAGGTACGAAGGCTTTAATTAGTCCAATTGATAGTGACCATACAAGAAAAAGCCTGAAGGTCGCCATTTTTAACCGTGAATCGAAGGAATGGAAGCTACAGGAGCAGATGCAGTTTTTTTGAATCAGAGAGATTAGTAGAAAAGTTTGACTGCTCCGACGCTTTAATAATCATAAATTTCAGATTGGGGCATTTTAATATAGATTATAGAGCTGTTCAGCTAAAAAAATTTGATAAGACCTTCTCTGAACCCTCACACTCCCACCACCTAAAATCATCCAAGCATGGCAGCTTCTCGGTTTGCAACGAGCCTCCTTCCTGCCTCCGCAGCCCTTCTACCGGCGTACTTCTTGAGCGAGCGGGAGCCTGTTTCTTGTTGTGGCATTATGGGTGTCGTGCAGTCCTCTTCTGTCCCGCAGTCAACCCCTGATGCCCGCACCCTCCTTCTCGAAGGGCTCACCGTGCTGAAGAACAGGGGCTACGACTCAGCAGGTTTGGCAACGATTAGCGATAGTAATGGCCTGAATATAACGAAATTCGCTTCCGTCGGGGAGAATGCGGACGGGGTGAAATTGGTGAGGGAGGGAAGTGCGAGTAGGTGAGTCTTTTAAAAAAAAGAGTCATAATTATTGTTCAGTGTCATGTCAGTGAAGAAAATAGTTCAAGTAGTATTTTTGAGCCAAAATTAAAATTGCTGACACAACTGAAGCTGACACACTACATAAATATTTTCACTCTTTGCAGTGTCGGTGATAGGATTGGTATCGCTCACACTCGTTGGGCGACTCACGGAGGGAAGACAGATGAGAATGCTCACCCCCATACCGGTGGCAGTGGTAAAACAAAGATAACCTTGGTACACAACGGGACAATAAATAACAGCAACGATCTGCGCTCATTTCTGCTTTCCAAGGATTCCTCCCTAAAGTTCGAGGGTGGGACTGATACTGAAGTGGTCGCAAAGCTAATAGGACAAAACTGGGGTGAGAACCCTAAATTAACTCTCCGAGAAGTTACAGAGTTATCTCTGCGTCAGTGCGACGGGTCCTGGGGTATCTGCGTGATGAGTCCGACGAATCCTAATGAGCTTGTCGTGGCGTGCAATGGGAGTCCTTTGGTGATCGGGATGGATGGTAACGGCCAGACTTTTGTGGCAAGCGAGACCTCGGCCTTCAACAGATATACAAAAAAATTCATCTCGCTGAAAGACGGCGAGATAGGGGTGATTAATGCCAAAGGAATCGGGGGAGTTGGAGCCTTGGACTTGTCGCAGAGGGTTGAGGAGGCCCCAGATCAGAACGTTCTCCTTTCACCTGACCCCTACCCCCATTGGACTATCAAGGAGTGCCTCGAGCAGCCAGAGGCCATCTTCCGGGCCTTGGCTTTTGGGGGTAGGCTCTCTGACGGCAAGGTGAAGCTGGGGGGGCTGGACGCCAACGCTGAGCAGCTGTCCAGGATTAAGAGGCTGACATTTTCCGCCTGTGGTACTAGCCTGAACGCGGCCAAGTACGCCGAAAAACTGTTCAAATCGATCGGTGCCGTGGACGACGTCAAGTGCATCGATGCTGCCGAGGTTACCAAGGATGACTTCAAAACGGTTAGTAAAGGGGGGGAGAGCGGTCTGATCGTGGTGAGCCAAAGCGGAGAGACCAAGGACGTAGTCAGAGTTGTGAACACTGCCATGGAAAACGGTGTCACGACGATGAGTGTCGTCAATGCGGTTGGGTCCCTGATTGCGAGAACGACCAGGCTTGGGGTGTATTTAAATGCGGGCAGGGAGAACGCTGTTGCGAGCACCAAGGCTTTTACCACTCAGGTCACCGTTCTGGGCCTCATAGCACTCTGGTTCCGGGAGTGTCGGGACAGAATCGAGGGGAATGTATCTTCCTGCAGCGACACAAAGGCTCTGAAAGACGCCTTGATGCGCCTGCCAATAAGCTTCGGCATGGCAGCGAACACCAGAGAGCAGTGCAAGAAAATTGCAAAGAGGCTGGTTGGAAAGGAACACTGTTTTGTCTTAGGGAAGGGCTACGGGGAGCCCGTCGCCTACGAGGGAAGTCTCAAGATTAAGGAGATGTGCTACCTCCACGCGGAAGGTTACAGCGGCGGGGCCCTTAAGCATGGACCCTTTGCTCTCATCGAGAACAGCAGTGGCAAATTTGGTGCTACCCCCATAATCTTGCTCATCTTCGATGATGAACATGCTAACCACATGCGCACATGCGCCGAGGAGGTTAAGGCCCGAGGTGCGGAGCTAATAATCATTACTGATAAGCCCGCGCTCGCGAAGGGACTCTGCGATGACCCTATTGTCATTCCCAACAACGGTCCCTTGACTGCGCTCATTTCAGTGCTGCCACTGCAGTTCATTGCCTACGAACTCGCGATTATGAATGGCGTCAATCCTGACACACCAAGAAACCTGGCAAAGGCGGTCACAGTTGACTAATTTATGACAAGGCAGGGGTTAAAAATGAGACGAAATGAAGGAGTAAAGGTTTGCCATTAGAAAGTTTTTTTACTGTTTTTGTGGTACCGTTTTTTTGTGTGTCTGAAATCATTCAGTCCGTCAGGGTGGGTATCCAACAGAGGGGGGTGTGGTTATTGTCTGTGTTACATTAACTTTTAAACTTTTAGCTTTAAGACAAGTTGCCGGGCGCCCTCGTCCCAGTGATTTGTGATTTGTGCTGAGACAGGAAATCACTTCAAGAATTTTATTCTGGATTTTTCTTCCCATAAACGTACAATTAGTGATTTTATCAAGGATACAACGACGTACGTAGTTGATAAGTCCCCATCTGGAGTGTTTTTAAACTATTTGGAGGGCTAGAGCCCCAAGGCCCATCTTTGTGTTGTGTCGGTTGCAAATTCTGAGCCCCCTTGCAGCCCCCCTTGTAGCCCCCCTGTAGCTTCAGCATGAGGAGGTATACTGCGAGGATCGGTCCAGCAATCGAAACATCCCATTGTGCTCGTTTAGATTCCCATGTAAAGAAGAAAAAGCGACTTAGGGAAACAACAAGTAATGGCTGTGACAACAGAGTCCCTCCTCCTATCTCCCCTCTTGTCTGCCATGACTGTGAAGACGGCGACAATCCTGTGACTTCTCCGCTGCAATTATATGATGACACCGCAACAGCTCTGACTTTCTTTGGGATTGGAGGCTCAGGAATGCGACTGAGGAAGAGGAGGAGGAGGGGAGAGAAAAAGCTGGCAAAATCATTAACAAAAAAAGCAGGCGCCCCGCCCCCGGGGTGACCCAAGCAGTGAAAAATACTGGGGGAGTGTGTGTGAGGTTAAGAGTGCACATGGGGGGGTTGTGGGGGGTCAAACATTTGGTGTTTGGCACTCTCAACTTACCTTGAGTGTGTCACAAACGTCTTGTTGATGTTTCTGATCACCTGCATCCCACCTGTCTGCACTCGCACTAACCAAGCACGAGTCGTAAGTAGCGTCCGCTCTTTCTTCTAGACCCGACTGTCCGCGAAAAAGGTGACCAAAACGCCCAGTAAATCGATTGTCTATACCCATGACGCAGCACTGTACCCCGAGAAGGGGCAGTACAGCCGAGGCACAAAAGTGAAGATACTTCGAATGATGGGGCGACCTTAATCGCGGCGACGGTGGTAAGTGAAAGGGAAGGGCCGAAAGCGAGCTCCGCCTGTATTTTTCACCTTGTGTTACAGTTTGTTTCAAGTTTTGTTTAGTTGGCAGCTTACTCAAAGGTGGGAAAGGAAGATGAATAATGGAAAAATGTTACCTTTGCCAATAACTTTGTGCTTTTTTGTTACTCGTTATTATGGCAGCAGAAGTACTACACAAGGTGGTGATGAATTTGCAGTTTGCTGCATTGTGTGAGTGTGGTGGGTTATAGAACGGTTGCATCTTGTTTGATTTTGTGTTAAAGTTGAATCATCGGGCTCCAACCACTCTGTCGTTTCTTTCGTTGCGTGCAGGGGTGTGCTATTAATTACAAAAACTAATTTGGTGCAACCATAAAAGAGAATTTGGAACACAAGCGAAAAAGCCAAAGAAGAACTCGCCATCCAATTTCCACCGCTGCCCTTTTTTGCTTTTGGTAGCGACAGAGGAGGACGAAGCAACCGCATAAGGCGTTTGATTCTCCCGAATCGTCTAGACCCCTCCCGAACATCCCTCTTTCCTCGCCACTGATCCATCCCTCATCCCGTCCATATCTGAAGTACCGTAACAAGATTTCAGAATGGCGGACGAGCAAGCGACCGCGATCTCCTACTTTCTTCTACCTCTTCCCCCCAATCAAAAATGCCCTTCCCTGCTCACTATCATGAAGCTTTCCGACTGTCCCCCCTCACCCAGTGCTATACTGACCTCAAGCCTTGCAACCACTTCTCGATCTCTTGGGTACACCTATACGATCGAAGGCCCGCCCAAACAGTCCTTCCCCGGGCAGTCGATTTTAGACGATCCTGATGCTTTATGGCTCGACGACGATTGGAACTCTGAGGATGAAAAACTTGCTGATGAAACATTCTCCCAGGAAAAAAGGAATACCAACAGGATGACACCTGTCAATGATAACCAGTCTCGGCAATGGGATTTGTTCTACAAGAGGAATAAGGCTAACTTTTTCAAGGACCGCCACTACATGTTACGGGAGTGGAAGGTGATCGATGAAGAGTTTGCGTCCCGCACCCAAGGCGACTGTGCAAAAACAACCTCCGAAAACAAAACCGAGTACGTGTTACTTGAGGTTGGTTGTGGTGTCGGAAACGCGATGTTACCCCTTCTCGAGGAATCGCCTGCGAGTTGTACGCTAATTGGTTTTGAGCTATCCCAAACTGCCGTCGATATCCTCAAAGGCGATGAGCGCTTTCGAGCTGCAGAAGCGCAAAAGCGAGCTTTTGCCTACTGCCATGACATAACTTCCTCTTCTCCGTTTCCTCACGTCCACCGGAACAATTTGTCAATTAATTACGCGAATGGTGCGATGCTAATGTTCACGTTGTCTGCGATCGAGCCTGAACTGCACCTCTCAGTCCTCCAAGGTGTAGTTTCACTTTTGAAACCAGGTGGACACCTGTTTATTCGCGACTACGGGTGGGGAGATGCTGCGCAGTATAAGCTCAGTGAGAGCAAAGGAAGGGTGTTGGAGCGTGGTTTCTACGTGAAGCAGGTTAGTGCTTGCCGGCATTGATCGTTTCTTGGGGTGGTTTTCAACGCTTTCAAATCAGCTAACAACAACTAACACGACCCTTCATTCTTTTCTCTTCTATTTGCACAGGATGGGACGCGGGTGTTCTATTTTAAGGTTGAGGAGCTTCGATCGCTTTTGATTACTCAACTTGGAATGGAGGAAGTAGAGTTGAAGTACATTCGTCGACAATATTGCAATCGGGGGGACAAGATGAGACGAAGGCGTTGTTGGGTGCAGGGCGAGTTTCGTGTGCCAATGCCCGCACTAAAAACACCACCAACGAATACAACAACGGCGGAGATATCAATGTCAACGGGGTACGATATTGTTAATAAAGTCAACGACGATGGCAATGATAACAAAATTAGGGAGAAGAAGAAGAGCTGTTGCATAGCGTAAGTGTAGGGTTTTAATTTAACATTAATTTGGCGACACAACAAATCAATTCATCAGCGCTCTCAAGAAGTCGTCTACGTCTTGTAAGGATTTATCCCCCTTGATGCGCTTGTCGGGGTTGTAATCTTTTATGTTCTTCCCGACGACAATATCATCTATCTCAATCATTTTCTTTCTGCCCTCGGAAGCCAAAAAAGTGCTTTTCTCACTCACTCCAATCTCGCTCAGAGCTGCAGAAACTTCGTTTGGATCCAAGTGGCTAACGCTTGCCCTCCGCACTCTGTGCGCGAACCTGTTGAATGGAGCAGATTGTGAAGAATAAAAGAGTTAGTCAACCTGAAATGTGCCCGGGGGGGAACAAAAAAATGCCTGTCACCAGCGCCCTCACTCACTCATTGTTTGTTCTAAGGAAATCTACCGCTTTGGCATCGTCCTTCGTCAGCATATTCTTAAGCTCGGCGCTAAATTCGTCGATGGCGACCTGCACTTCGCCATTGGGGTGGTCGTTCATGCTGTGGAGTCCGCTCTGCAGTTTGCTGAGCGTATCTTGTGCACTAATTCTCCACTCGTCCTCGACAATGTCCTCGAACGAAGCCGATATCATAACAAAGATTACATCCAGGCCTTTGACAACTTGATCGCTGAAGTGGACTGTATCTCCTGAATTTTCCATGTGGAGCATGTTCGTAACGTGTTCAATCAGTTCCCTGGCCATCTGGGATATCAAAGGGAAATTTATGACACTTGGAAGATAGTCTTCCAGACCCTTCCTTCCGCTCATGAGCGGTATCGCGGCGAGCAGGCAAATACTTAAGCTATCGATGTTTATGAAGGGCTCTTCGATTTCTGTGCCGTTTTTTGTCAACGTCTGGTGCAAATCGCCCAGCTCACATCCGAATATCGCCTGGAGGGTTTCCCTCGCAACAGCAGTGATATCCAGCCCAATGCTATCAAGAAACGTAAACAAGTGCCCGAGTTCGATCTGACCTGTTTCCTTGTCAAATGATTTGAAGAGCACTTTCGCTGCATCCTCTACAGCCTCCTTCGTCGAATCAAATATCTTCCCGACAGAAACACTCATATCCGTAAATAAATTCACCTTGTCCATAACTTCGCTCACTAATTCTTCCTGAATTTTCTGCTCGAGCTTTCTCTTCTCCGTATGGGGTACACTTCCCATGATACTAGTCCGGCGTATGGTTTCGCTCTTCGCTCTCGCTTTGACCCCGTAACTTCCGTTGTTTGTCATCATCGTTTGGAACATGCTCAGATACTTTCCAATGCCTTGTCCCGTTCCTCCACTTATCGAAGGTGAGTTCATCGCGAGGCTCTGCGCCCGCTCCAGTGCGTCGCCCACTTTGCTCATTACCGATTCACGCGAGGCTCCCGTCTCGTCGTTAGAGTCGGCACCGACAGAGATGAACTTGCGAATCATTGAGTCATCCTGATTCAAGTTGCGAAATGTTGTGATGTTTTGCGTTGCAGCGAGTGTGTGTGAGCAAGTGAACGATGAGCGGGCGGATGAATAGGCATGGGATGAAGGGTAAGACGATCGAAATCAAGAAATGCGGTTCAGACGATAGGGGTGTAAGAGAATACAGATGAAACGACTGCAATAAGACGGTTGGAAAAAGTTTGGAAAGACCAATTTGGAAAGGCGGGTGGGAGGGTTTTGGACGATTGCGAGATCTTAGTCTGGAATTACTTTCGATTCCCGCCGATGCTATTCGTTGGTCATGTCCTCCTTAGACATCATATCAGTCAGGAACTCATTTATTTCTCGCGTTTCGTGGGGAACGGAAATACGCACGACGGGCTCTTCCTCGAGGGCATCAGAGAACGCCTCATCATCCACATCCGCATCAAAGTCGACTTCATAACCGCCTAATCGCAACTCTCTCGCGCTCGCTTCGCACTGTCCTCCGCGCTCTAAGTGCTCCCCCCTTCTGTGAACACGCTTAGGCTTCTTAAATTTATTCCTGCGGAAATTGAGGGCTCGCTTACGACAGGGGAGCGGCGGAGGATTGAAGAAGGAGTGGCGATGGTCCAAATTCCCACGGTGGTCTAGTTCAACAATATCGCCCAAACTGCACTCCGATGAGGCCAAAGTGACGTAAGTCGAGACGCCATCGTTGTTCATATTGGTGTTGAGCTCGTAGAACTCTCGCCCGGTCTCTAGAAAGGTGTGGCGATTTGCTCGCCGTCGAGCTCTTCTCTCCGTCCTCCGGTGATTTAGGATCTCCTCTTCGGACGATTCGAAAGACGATACAGAGAGCGAACTCACGGACGAGTTCGAGTTCGAGTTCGAGTTGGAATTGGAATTTACGACACGGGAACGGGAACGGGAGGGGGAGTAGGAGTTGGATACGACGGAGTTGCCGATGGATTTCTCAAGGTCATTGGAGGATGAATTGGAAAACGTCCATGTGGTCGCTTCTTCTCCGCTGCAGTCGCTGATATTGATATTTTCGAGATTACGACACCGATTCTCTTCGATATTCCACTCCATGTAGAGCTAATTGACGGGACGTTAATGCAAGACACACAAGAACCCGACGCGAGAAGGCAAAGACGAGGATGTGGAGGGGGGGAAACGGCAAAACCGAGATACTCACCTGAAATAGAGCCTTCGTGTACTGAATAAGAGCAAAGAAGAGTGCCAGAACGAGGTGGATCAAGATATAGATCAATATGAGGATGTAAACAAGCGCAAATATCGTTCCCCAGATGCTTGAGTCAAACATTCGCCTCATTTCCTCGAAAGGAAGGGTCCCACGCAGCGCCTTGGCTGTAGTGAAGAAGCTATTGTGTGTTGTGTTGTGTTGTGTTGTGTTGTGTGAGTGTGTGTGTAGTAGGGTGTGAGGAGTGTGTTGCACGGGGAGGTTTCGATGAGGGCCGAGATCTAGATCTTAGGGAGGGGGGGGGTAAAGGCAATTGGGATTTATTCTTCTCCAATTTCATCAAACAAATCATTTCGCCGCAGAAAGTGATGTCCCCACGGAGCACCCACCTGTTGCTAAAACTAGAATAATTTTCGACGTAAAATCCAAATGCGATCTGGTTGCTGAGCGCACTGCCGCAGATGAATGCAAAAAACATGAAGACAAAGAGCATGAGACCGTGGCCGCTAAAGTAGTTGATGAATTCAAAAAGCCGAACCCAAGATAGGAAAATGAAGAGGGCGTTCAGACGGTCACCATAGTTCACCCAAAGGCACGGGGTCAAGAAGTCGATGAATTTGTCCCCCGCCACATCATAATTCTGGGGAACCAGATCGAAGGCGATCCACCGAGAGACCAAATATCCAAAGTAAACGATTATTTGCGCGACCAAAAACATGTTCCAAAACCAAAACGCCATTGGTCGAGCGAAGGTGATTCTCATCAACTTCTGGAATATCGTCGATTCTTCTCGGTTCTTGTCGACGATTTCTCTAGTCGTGAGGTTCGGAGGCGTGTGGTACTCCTGCTTGACCTTCCTTCCGCGCCCGCTTAAACTTTGGGAGCTAGAGATCCTTCCAAAGTACTTTTCTGCTGGGTCGCCGCCGTCATCGACGTCTTTCGCCACTCCATTGATGAGAGAAGTCTTGAAAGCTGTAAGGATCGGATCTTTGTCATGGTCGATTTTCAGCCAACCATAGTTCCAAGCAATCAATTTGAAAAAGTTCATGCAGACCTGAAGAATGACCAGGATAGTCACGCAAATGATGGCAAACAAGCAGACGACTTCAAACGACATCCTCACAAAGTCTGATGTCTTACAGGTCTCCAGATTTAACGGCGAGCACTGGTAGACGTCAGCTACTCGAGCCTGGTAGCTGGCATCAACTCCGCCGTAAATCGGCAGCTCGAAAACAAATTTGACGGTTATGAGCCTGTTTAGGTTGAGGTTCCAGTAGTTGATGTCGACGAAGAGTGCGCGAGTCTGCAAGTCGATGAACTTGCTCTGATACAACGTGGCATATTTGTAGCTCGCCTGCGTTCCATTGCTGTTGGGCAGGACGACGTAAAATCCTGGACTTGGATACTCGTACCCGAGAGCGCTCAATACCATGTTGGTGCTTCGCTCAGTACTCACGGGGGTATATGTATACGGAGGAAGCTGCTTGCCACTGCATATTGCCGGTGGGGCCTCCCAGTTGAATTCTCGCTCGTCGCACTCCCTGATTGTCCCCCCTGCGGTTTCGTTTCCAAAGGTAGCGACGTTCTGGGCCTCGTTAAAGTTGAAGCAGGTCCACCGATCCGACGCAGCGGGATCACCGACAGGACTAACATTTGGAGCCACAGGAGTGTGTTTTCAGACGATGAGTTTTTGAGTTTTTGGGGTGAGCTTGCGGGGTGAAAGAATGTCGGGATTTCACGCTGGGTTCGAGGATGTTTGAGGTATTTGACATGGAAATGCCTCCCTGCACTCACCTATAACCCTCCGTCAGACCTGCAGGAGTGGTCAAAAGGCAGTCCTTCACACCTGTCCGATACTGAGAAATTCTTATTCCACCGAGTAGCATATTTTGGCCCAGCAGAAAGGTCGGCTTGCTGCCCCGGTAAGACGGGTCGCCGTCAAAACCGCTGTTTGTATATACAGCCATGTGAAAACTCGTCCTCAGCCACTTGTAAATATCATTTACCGTCCTGACCTCCGTCACTGTCATATTACCCTGGTAGCCAGACGTAAAGCTGTTGCCCGAATCCACCTGCAAAGTCGCTGTCCCGCTCAACTCGTCAATTATGTTCTTCTGCATGTAATAAATGTTTGAATTGTTTCTCCCATACATTGCAGTGATGCTATAGGCCAGAAGAAACACCATGTACAGCATCAAGAATGTCAACTTCCGGTCCGCATCGGCCTTGTTCTTCTTATTCTTCTCGGCAGCCTCCTCGAATTTCCGTGCGCCCCAGTTCTTTGCCTTGGTAATAGGATCAGTCAAAGCGGAGAACATTGACCCAATTCCCAATCCCTCCGATTTCTCCCCATCGCTTGAATTCCTCTCTCGACCTGTCGACGAGATTTTCCTCACTCTATCTCGCAAAGAAGTGCGGCGTTTCCTGGAATGACTTGCCTGGTTTTGGGTCATTTCCATTTCCTTGGCAAAGGGGTTTGAACACAATCAATCTGATCTGGTGGTGGGCGTTCGTCCTGCAGACGGTTCGTATTTCTTTCTCCAGGTTTAGTTTAGATTCTTAGTTTTGGATATTTGGGTCAAAAATGCGGAGAACAGGCCAAACAACTGGACTTTAGGGGTGTTGTAACACTCGATTACTATCACTTTCCGTTGCTTAAGGGAGAGGAGAAGTCACGCTGGGCTACAATTTTATCTTGAGATAGTTCAGTAATTCTCCGAGAGGGCTTGAGAATTTTTTTCAAACATGGACATGGAACCTCTTCTTGAGGCACGTCGGAAGAGGTCTTTCAGCGATACACGGATATCCTCTTCCAGCGAGAGATTGAACATGAGCGGTGGCATCGCCAACGATGGCTATGGGTTTGGTAATGGTGGTGGTGATGGTGATGGTGACAAACGAAGCACAACTTCGGCAGAGAAGAGTTACAATTCCATAAATGTTTCAAGCGTAAGTGCAGGCGTGACCGCAACGCCCTCTCAGGGGATGGCTGGTGCTAAGCTGAACAGGAGCAACACCGCTGATGTGTCGACTGGGCTGCGGGACCGGTCATTCAGGGGGCGATCTTATTCCAGCTCCAATGTTTTCAGCCCCCACACGAAGAACAATGGAGAGGGCTTAGGGGGCGAAGGCGTATACGACGGCGACGGCGGAGGCGGAGGCGGAGGCGGAGGCGAGGGTCGGAACAATAGTCAAGGAAGAAAGTCTGCCCCTAAAATGAGCAATAAACACCGGCAAAAGCGTGTGTTGGATCGCACTGGCTACTTCCATCAGTCAACCGGTGAATGGCACATTCGCCGTAAGGGCGGTGCATGGCTTTATGCACCCTTCTATTGGGACGACTGGTTCCACTCGCTGCTGAATGCTCCGACACGGAGAATATTTGCATGCCTGTTTGTCTTGTATGTGTCGACCATCTGGATTTTTGCAATGATATTTTTACTGATTTCTCGCTACGATAAGGATGATCCATCAGGCCCTCCTTCCAAAGACGATGACTCTTTCAATTCTGTCGATGATCCGGGCAATCACAAGTCTAGCGGTGCCTGCGGAATGGACTTTGATAACAAACTGGAGGCATTTTACTTTTCGATGAGCACGATGACGACAATTGGCTATGGAGTTTGGGACTACTACTTTGGAGACTGCTATGCCCCAATGATTGCCATCTGTGTGCAGGCATTTATTTCGATTACATTTGACGCCGTTGCAATCGGGCTTATTTTTCAGAGGCTGAGTAGGGTTCAAAAGAGAGCTCGGACGATCGTGTTCAGCAACAAGGGGGTGATACGGAGGATCAGGGGCAGGCTTTATTTCATGTTCCAGGTTAGCGAGCTCCGAAAGCACCAACTTGTGGAGGCTCACGTGCGCGTGTACTGCTGCAGGCACGCGCGACAGGTGGTTGGGAAGCATAACTATGACGATGGTTACATCAACGGGAAGTGCAATGGCCTTACCTACAGCGACAGCGATGGAGATGGAGATGGAGATGGAGATAGAGATGGCGATGGCGATGGCGATAGCAGCGAATCTGACAATGATAGCAGTGCGGTTGAGGACAACGTCAAGAGTATGCAGGACGTCAACAGCAAGGGCAAGGGCAATGGCAGGGCGAAAAAAGAACGCCGGAAACAGGTTGAAACTGCGTACTATCAAACCCACAATGTCCGTCTTCAGCACCCTGACGACGAGCTCGGCGCATTGTTGCTGATGAGTCTTCCCAACATAGTCGTTCACAGACTCGATGAATGGAGCCCCTTGATGCCACCACCGCTATGGTGGGACGAGGACGGAAGGAGGCATGTCTGGCGAGGCTGCTTGCCTCCCAATGTCGACTCAATGGGTAGGATCGTTGGATTCGATGACGGAGACGACGACGAGGAAGGGGATGACGAGAGCAGAATCATCAGCGCCATTGAAACTCGCAAAGTCGCCCCCGGGTTCCCTGAATTGCTTCAGCGAGCCTGCGATAAGGAGGCCCACGCTCGCGTCCTGGCACAGAGCGAGTACGGCTTGAATAGGAGGGCGACGAAACTTCTGGGTCAAAGCTCCAGAGATTTTCTTGGGGGTTACTCTGCTGGAGGGAGTCTCGGGGAGCTGATTCTGGCTGGCAGCAATGTGAGCTCATCCTACTCTCCAAAGGGAGGGGGGAGCGGGCAACAGGGGGGATGGGGGGGACATTAG